>Ga0209097_10000584_pt1 | contig 35183 bp, 31 predicted proteins | sample AD_UKC052_MetaG_FD_184419 | JGI IMG/M metagenome (GOLD analysis project Ga0209097, IMG submission 184419) | Active sludge microbial communities of municipal wastewater-treating anaerobic digesters from USA - AD_UKC052_MetaG (SPAdes) (version 2) | ecosystem: Engineered > Bioreactor > Anaerobic >... | reverse complement strand
TTCTGTGGCGACGAGAAGCGCAGCGCCAGGGTCGGCGCGCGTGAGCGCGCTTCGTGAACTGACTTGCCGCGGCTGTTCGAACGCAGCGACCGCAGGTCGCGCAGTGAGTTCTGCGGCACGACCCTGGCGCGAGCATCGCAGTGGAGTCGGCGCAACGCGCCGACCGCCACAGCATGAGCCCCCCGCGGGCAGCGCCTGCCGCGATGCGCGAACCCTGCACGAAAGCGGCCACAAGCGAATGTCAGCAACGGGCCGCGAGCAGCCACTCGCTCACGCAACTGCCGACGCCGCAACGAGAATCGGAATGAGTCAGTCCTTGCGCGTCGCCGCGATGCCGGGCTCGACGTCGTCGCCGTAGGCCTGCTTCCAGCGGTCGACCAGCTTCTGGTGCTCGTCGAGGCGCTCGCCTGGCAGGCCGTCTTCGGCATGCCATTCGGCGATGCGCGTCTCGACGGCGAAGTGCGACACGGGGTGCACGCGCTGCGGTTCGTCGAGGCTGCCCACCGACAGGTCGATGCGCTTGGAGCCCAGGTACTCGAAGCTCAGCGGCGTGCCGCAGTTCGCGCAGAAGCCGCGCAGCGCGAACTTCGACGAGGCGTATTGCTGTGGCGGCGTGACCCAGCGAACCGCTGCCCTCGGCACATTGAGGAACGCGGCGCGCGTGTTGCCGAACGCGAGCTGGCACATCCGGCAGTGGCAGTAGTAGCCCTCGAGCGAATCGGGCCGCACTTCGTAGCGGACGTGGCCGCACAGGCAGCCGCCTTGCAGCACCACGTCGACGGTCTCGGCCATGCCAGTCTCCCGAAAAGGCTCAGACGGTGTAGTTGAGCACACGCCGGCCGCCGTCGGCATAGACGATCTCGCCGGTCAGGTAGCTCGCCGCGTCGCTGAGCAGGAAGGCCACCACGTCGGCGATCTCGCCGGGCTCGCCGAGCCGGCGCATCGGCGTGCGGCTCATGATGCGCGCGCGCGCCTCCTCGCTGCCGAGCACGGCATTCTTCGCCAGCTCGGTGGCGATGGTGCCCGGCGCCACCGCGTTGACGCGGATGCCGCGGTCGGCCAGTGCCAGCGCCATCACGCGGGTCAGCTGGTCGACGCCACCCTTGCTGACGTTGTAGCTGGCGATGCTGGGGATCGCCATCACGCCGTTCACCGAGCTCATGTTGACGATTGCCCCGCCGCCGCTGGCGGCCATCGCGCGGGCCACCGCCTGCGCGACGAGGAAGGCGCCCTTCAGGTTGACGGCGATCACCGCGTCCCAATCCGACTCGGTGATGTCGAGGAAGTCCGCCGCCTTGAAGATGCCGGCGTTGTTGACCAGCGCGTCGACGCGGCCGTGAGCCTGCAGCACCGCGGCCAGCGCCGCATCGACCTCGGGCCTGCGCGAAACGTCGCAGCGGACGAAGCCGGCCGTCGCGCCACCCTCGCGCAGCTGCGCGGCCAGCGCCTCGCCGCGCGCTGCATCCACGTCCCACAGCGACACGCTGGCGCCGTCGGCCGCGAGCCTCCATGCGCAGGCCTCGCCGATGCCCTGCGCCGCGCCGGTGACGATGGCGACGCGTCCGTCGAGCCCGAAATGCACCTTGCTCATGCGGCCTCCTTGTCGAGCCAGATGCCCATGCCCTGTGCGTTCAGCTCGGTGTCCATGGCCAGCAACTTCTCCACCTCGTCCGGCGTGAAGCGGCAGCCGTGAGCGGCGACGCGCGCCTGGTACTGCTGCATCAGGCCGCGCTTGATGGCGTCGTGGCGGTCGGGCGCATGGCGCAAGGCGCGGCCCAGCGACACCATCGCATCCAGTTGCTCGATCAGTTCGGCGCCCAGGCGCTGCACGTCGCCGATGCGGCCGTAGTGCGTCAGGTAGATGCTGTCCGGCCGGTACGACAGGAGCCTGCGCACCGTCGCGCGCAGCGGCCCGGGCTCGAACTGCACCGGCGTGGTCGTCGGCAGCAGCCAGGGGCCGCGCTCGGTGTCGAACTCGCGGTAGCTCAGGCCGAAGGTGTCGCCGGTGAAGAAGCCGCGGCTGCGCGCGTCCCACACGGCATGGTGGTGGCGCGCATGACCCGGCGTGTCGAGGAAGGTCAACGGCCGGCCGGCCAGCTCGATCGTCATGTGGTCGGCGGTTTCGCGCACACGCTGCGCCGGCACGCCGACGATGCGGCCGTAGGACTTCTCCATCTCCGCTTCGCCATACACCGCCGTCGCGCCCGCGACCAGCGCCGAGGGGTCGACCATGTGGCGTACGCCGCGCGGGTGCACCCAGGCGGTGGCACGCGGCAGGTGCTGCATCAGCAGGCCCACGCCGCCGGCGTGGTCGAGGTGCACGTGCGTCGGGATGACGAAGTCGACGTCTTCGGGTGCCAGGCCCAGTGCCGCCAGCGTGCCCAGCAGGCGCGGCAGGGCATGGTTGGTGCCGGTGTCGACGAAGGCGGCGTGGCCGTTCTCGACGATCAGGTAGGCGGCGTCGAACAGCGGCCGGTGGAAGCCGGTGTCGATGGCATGGATGCCATGGCCGATGGCCTGGGCGTACGAAGGGAGATCGGCCATGGTGGGCAACGGGAGTGAACCTGGATTCTAGGCATCGCCCCATCGAAACTTCGCCTCCGCGCCAGGGTCACAATGAGCCGCTTCGCCGTGGAGAGAAGAACATGGGCTGGAACCGAATCCTTTCGCTGGCCGCCGTGGCCCTGGCCAGCGCCGGCTGCGTCAACATGAACAACCCGACGCGGCTGGTCCCCGGCGCCAGCGCCGACGAGATCCGCCAGTGGCTCGGCGAGCCCAGCGGCCGCTACCCGCTGGCCGGCGGCGCCCAGCGCCTGGAGTACGCCCGTGGCCCCTTCGGCAAGCAGACCTGGATGCTCGATGTCGACGCCGGAGGCCGGCTGACCTCGGCCACGCAGGTGCTCACCGAGAAGCAGTTCAACGCCATCCGCGCCGGCGCCACCGCCGACGAGGTGCTGCGCACGATCGGCCGGCCTTCGAACGTCGGCTACGTCGGCTGGCACAAGACGCAGACCGTCTGGTCGTACCGCTACGCAAGCCCGTTCTGCCAGTGGTTCCAGGTCGGGCTCAGCGAAGCGGGTGTCGTCGAGGACACGGGCTACGGGCCTGATCCGATCTGCGACGATGTGGACAAACCCCTGCACGGCATCTTCAGGCGATGAACATCACCCTCTACGGCATCCCCAACTGCGACACGGTCAAGAAGGCGCGTGCCTGGCTCGACGAGCGCGGTGTCGCCCACGCCTTCCACGACTACAAGAAGCAGGGCGTGCCGCAGGCCGAGATGCGCGGCTGGATGAAGCTGCACGGCTGGGAGAAGCTGCTCAACCGCCGCGGCCCGACCTGGCGCAAGCTCGACCCGGCGCAGCAGGCCTCGGTGACCGACGCCGCGAGTGCGCTGGCGGTGATGAACGAGCAGTCGAGCGTGATCAAGCGGCCGGTGCTGGTGCGCGGCGACACGGTGCTGGTCGGCTTCGATGCCGACGAGTGGGCGCGCGCGCTGGGCTGAGCCGCGCCCGGCGCCTCAGAGCTTCAGGTCGAACGCGCCCTCGGCGCGCACCTCGCCATTGATGCGCAGGTCCACCACGTGCCGGCCGGCGTGATAGCGGCGCGTCGTCACCGGCCGCATCGAGCGCCGCTTGACCAGTTCGCGCGTCTCTCCGGGTGCGAGCTCCAGCAGCCAGCCCTTGAACACCTTGGCGCTGGCGCGGCCATCGGCCTTCACGTGATGCACGGCGTAGTCGATGGCCAGCTTCTGCGTGCGCTTCGCCGTCGAGTGCAGGGTCAGCGACAGTTCGACCGTGCCGCCCAGCACCACGCGTTTCGGTGACACCACGAGCGTTGCCTCGCCGGCGAAGCGGCGGCCGAGGCCCCAGGCCTTGAGCACGCGCGCATCGCCGCGCTTGATCAGCGTGCGGCTGGCGTGCCTGAGCAGCGCGCGGCGTTCGGGCGCGGCCTCGGGCAGGTGCGTCTCGATCCATTCGGCCACGAGCGCCGGGTGGTCCTTGGCGATGTCGTTCAGGTGGTTGGCGACGCTGCGGCGCACGTACTCGCTCTCGTCGTCCTGCAGCGCGGCGAGCAACGGCAAGGTCGGCGACGGGTCGGCGATGAGCCCCTTGAGCTGCATGCCCCAGGGCAGGCGCGGGCGGCTGCCTTCGCTGGCCAGGCGCCGCACGTGCGGGCTGGCATCGCGTGCCCAGCGGTGCAGCGTCTCGAATGCCAGCGCGGGGTGCTCCACGATGAAGGGCCGCACCGCCCACTCGGCGGTGAAGCGCTGCGTGATCGCGTGCAGCACCTGCAGCGCACGTTCGGGCGTTGCCAGGCCGCGAACTGCGACGAACTCTGCCAGCGGCCACACGGCCCAGCCGGCCAGGCCGTGGTCGCTGGTGCGCAAGGCGGAGAGATCCTCGTCGCCGGGCGTCGGCGCGAGGCTGGCTTCGATGACGGCGGCGGCGGCCTCGAAGTCCGCCGGCAGCGTGGCCTCGAGCGCCACGCACAGGTGCCGTGCCCGGGCCTTGAGTTCCAGCGACTCCAGCCCGTGGCCGCCGAGGGCCTCGAACCGCGCGCCGTCGAAGCCCGCCCAGGCGCGTTGCAGGTGGCGCCGCATGAGACGCACCACTTCCGCATTGATCAGGTTCTTGAATGGTTCGGCCATGGCGCGCCAGCATAGCTGCCCGAAGCGATGCACGAACAACGTGCGCCAATGCACCTAAAGAGATCACGTGCGCGCCGAAAGACACTGAATCGGTGCGCCTGATGCGCACCATTCAAGGCATACGACTTGCTAACTTGGTGCGCCTTTCGTCCGCTTCCGGTGCGAACGGCACAACGACGACGCACGAAGGGGCCATCGATGGATCAGGTCAAACAAGGCACCGATGCCCTGTTCATTCTGCTGGGCGCGATCATGGTGCTGGCCATGCATTCGGGGTTCGCTTTCCTCGAACTCGGCACGGTGCGCAAGAAGAACCAGGTCAATGCGCTGGTGAAGATCCTGGTCGACTTCGCGGTCTCGACCATTGCCTACTTCTTCATCGGCTACACGGTGGCCTACGGCGTGAGCTTCTTCAGCGGCGCCGAGACGCTGGCGGCGAAGAACGGCTACGAGCTGGTGAAGTTCTTCTTCCTGCTCACCTTCGCGGCGGCGATCCCCGCCATCGTCTCCGGCGGCATCGCCGAGCGTGCGCGATTCGGCCCGCAACTCGCGGCCACCGCGGTGATCGTCGGGGCGATCTACCCGCTCTTCGAGGGCGCGGTGTGGGGCGGGCGCTTCGGGCTGCAGGGCTGGATCGAGTCGGTGGCCGGCGTTGCCTTCCACGACTTCGCCGGCAGCGTGGTGGTGCATGCCGTGGGCGGCTGGATCGGCCTGGTGGCGGTGCTGATGCTCGGGCCGCGCGCCAACCGCTACCGCAAGGACGGCGGCATCAGCGCGCACCCGCCGTCGAGCATCCCCTTCCTCGCGCTGGGTGCCTGGGTGCTGGCGGTGGGCTGGTTCGGCTTCAACGTGATGAGCGCGCAGACCATCGACAAGATCTCCGGCCTCGTCGCCGTGAACTCGCTGATGGCCATGGTCGGCGGCACGCTGGTGGCGGTGCTGCTCGGCAAGAACGACCCCGGCTTCGCCTACAACGGCCCGCTCGCCGGCCTGGTGGCGGTGTGCGCCGGCTCCGACGTGATGCACCCGGCAGGCGCGCTGCTGGTCGGCGGTGTCGCCGGTGCGATCTTCGTCGTGATGTTCACGCTGACGCAGAACCGCTGGAAGATCGACGACGTGCTGGGCGTGTGGCCGTTGCACGGCCTGTGCGGTGCCTGGGGCGGCATCGCCTGCGGCATCTTCGGCCAGCAGGCGCTCGGCGGACTGGGCGGCGTGGGTTTCCTCGCGCAGTTGCTCGGCACGCTGGCCGGCGTGGCCTGGGCGCTGGCCGGCGGTTGCGTGGTCTACGGCGCGATCAAGGCGCTGACCTCGCTGCGCCTGACGCCCGAAGAAGAGTACGAAGGCGCCGACCTGTCCATCCACAAGATCGGCGCCACGCCGGAGCGCGAAGCGAGCTGGTGAACGGCGCCTAGAACCCGACCCGCCACAGGCTCGCGGCGGCGACGAGGCTGATCGCCATCGCGCAGCCGTAGCAGGTGAGCTTGGCCACCAGGCCCTTGTGGATGCCGATGTCGTGCAGGCTGCACAGGATGCGGTGCGCCGCATGCCAGGCGAACAGCACGATCACCGCCAGCACGAAGCCTTTGCCGACGACGCTCTGCGCCAGGGCGAGCATGCGCGGGTAGGCGAGCACGTCGCTGCCGGACAGCGGCACGACGATGCCGGTGACGAGCACGAGCGCCGTGCCGAACAGCGCGGCGAGCATGCCGCCGCCGCCGAACAGCAGCCAGAAGATCGGTGCGTGCGAGCGTTTCATCGCCAGCCCCACACGAGCGCGATCAGCAACAGCGAGGCGATCAGCGTCGCCGCCCAGCCGGCGCGCGTGATGGTCTGCGCGCCCAGACGCTTGCCGCCGACGTGGATCATCGGCATCGTCTTGGGCATGATCTCGAACCAGCTCTTCGCGTGCACGGCCATCGCGACGAGCAGCACGACGTGCAGCGCGATCGATGCGGGCGAGCGCAGCGCCGCGAGCCAGCCGTTCCAGGCCGCCTCGCCCTGCGCGAGCCGCAGCACGCCCACGCACAGGATCACCGCAAAGGCGCCCACCGCGAAGGCGGTCAGCTCGCGCGCCATGTAGCGCATGAAGAAGGGGTCGCGCTTCCACCAGCCCGCCATCGGGCGCACGTAGGGCCTGTGCATAGAGTTGCCTCCGTGCTGCGCACTCCGGTATTCGCCCTTGGGGCGGCCCTGCGTGCTCATGACTTGCTCCCGCGTGGCGACAGGAAGCGCAGGAAGTAGTCCTTCGCGCTGTTCACCTTGTTCTGGTTGACGGCGTTGGCCGGGTCCACGCCTTTCGGGCAGACCTCCGAGCAGTAACCCACCGCGGTGCAGTTCCACACGCCCTCGGTCGAGCCGAGCACCTCCATGCGCAGCGCCTGGCCACCGTCGCGCGAGTCGGCGTTGTAGCGGTGCAGCAGCGCCAGCACGCCCGGCCCGGCGAACGAGGGGTCGAGCCCGAACTGCGGGCAGGCGGAATAACACAGCATGCAGTTGATGCAGCCGCTGAACTGCTCGAACTGCTCGAGCTGCGCCGGCGTCTGCCGGTACTCGCCCTGCGCCAGCGTGCGCGGTTCCTTGGGGATGATGTAGGGCTTGATGCCCTCGAGCTTCTTGACGAAGCCGTCGACGCTGACCACCAGATCGCGCTCGATCGGGAAATGCGCCAGCGCCTCGATGCGCACCGGCCCGGGCAGCAGGTCGCGCAGGAAGGTCTGGCACGACAGGTGCGGCTTGCCGTTGACCATCATCCCGCAACTGCCGCAGATCGCCATGCGGCACGACCAGCGGAAGCTCAGCGAGCCGTCCTGGTCGTCCTTGATCTGCTGCAGCGCCTGCAGCACCGACATGTCGTCGGTGTAGGGCACGGTGTAGCGCTGCCAGACCGGCTCGCTCTCCTGCTCGGGGCGGTAGCGCAGCACCTCGACGTCGATGGTCTTCGGCGACTCAGCCATGGTTCGTCTCTTTCGCCTTGCGCTCGGCCTCGGCCTGTTCGCCGGCCGCGCCGTAGGCCCGCGTGCCGGGCGCCGAGCTGGTGATCTTCACCGGCCCGTAGCCGATGCGCGGCGCGTCGTCGCCGGCGTAGGTGGCCAGGCTGTGCTTCAGGAAGTTCACGTCGTCGCGCTGCTCGAAGCCGTCCAGGCGCTGGTGCGAGCCACGCGATTCGCGCCGCTCGAGCGCCGAATGCGCCATCGCCTGAGCCACGTCGAGCAGGTAGCCGAGTTCGATGGCGAGCAGCCACTCGGTGTTCCAGCCGCGCGAGTGGTCGTCGAGCTGCACGTTCTTCAGGCGCTGCTTCAACTCGGCGAGCTTGTCGCAGGTGGACTGCATCGTGGCCGCGGTGCGGTAGATGCCGCAGCCGTCTTCCATGCTCTGCGCCATCTCGCGGCGCAGCGTGGCGATGCGCTCGCCGCCGCCGCGACGCTCGGCCACGGCCAGCGCGCGCTGGCTGGCTGCCTCGGCGAGGCGGGCGAGGGTGGCGATGTCGCCGGCTGGCGCCGCCTTCGCGAAGGCTGCGGCCTCCAGGCCGGCGAGCTTGCCGAAGACGAGCAGTTCGGTCAGCGAGTTCGAGCCGAGCCGGTTGGCGCCGTGGATGCCGACGCTGGAGCATTCGCCGGCCGAGAACAGGCCCGGCAGCGTGGACGCGGTGCGGCCGTCGGCCACGATGCCGCCCATCGTGTAGTGCACCGCCGGCAGCACCGGGATCGGCGTCTTCGCGGGGTCGACCCCGAGGTACTCGACGGCGAGTTCGTAGATCTGCGGCAACCGTTCCCGCAGCTTGGCTTCGCCCAGGTGGCGCAGGTCGAGCTGGACCACGTCGCCATGCGGGCCGGGCAGGGTGCGGCCCTTCTGCTTCTCGTGCCAGTAGGCCTGGCTGAGGCGGTCGCGCGGGCCCAGCTCCATCGCCTTGTTGCGCGGCTCGGGCGTGGCCGGGCCGAGGCCGTAGTCCTGCAGGTAGCGGTAGCCGTCCTTGTTGAGCAGGAAGCCGCCTTCGCCGCGGCAGGCTTCGGTGAACAGCAGCCCGGTGCCGGGCATGCAGGTCGGGTGGTACTGCACGAACTCCATGTCGCGCAGCGGCACGCCGTGGCGATAGGCCAGCGCCATGCCGTCGCCGGTGACGATACCGCCGTTGGTGTTCTCGCGGAACACGCGGCCGGCGCCGCCGGTGGCGATGACCACCGCCTTCGCCTGGATCAGCGTGAAGCTGCCGCTGGCGATGTCGATGGCCAGCACGCCCTGCACGCGGCCCTCGTCGACCATCAGGTCGACGCAGAAATGTTCGTCGAAGCGCCGGATCGAGGGGAACTGGATCGAGGTCTGGAACAGCGTGTGCAGCATGTGGAAGCCGGTCTTGTCGGCGGCGAACCACGTGCGCTCGATCTTCATGCCGCCGAAGGCGCGCACGTTGGCGCGGCCGTCGGCCGTGCGGCTCCAGGGGCAGCCCCAGTGCTCCATCTGCACCATCTCTTCGTGCGCCTGGCCGACGAAGTAGTCGACCACGTCCTGCTCGCACAGCCAGTCGCCGCCGGCCACGGTGTCGTGGAAGTGCGCCTCCAGGCTGTCGTGCGCCTGTGTCACCGCCGCGGCGCCACCCTCGGCCGCCACCGTGTGGCTGCGCATCGGGTAGACCTTGGAGACCAGCGCGATGCGAAGCTCGGGGTGCGCCTGTGCCACCGCGATGGCGGCGCGCAGGCCGGCTCCGCCGGCACCGACGATGGCCACGTCGGCCTGGTAGGTCTCGATCACGGCGGGTCCTGTCGGGTCAGCACGAGCTTCTGGTACAGGCCACCGAAGTAGGTCTTCTTCTCGATGGCGGGCGGCGCCATGCCCGCGGGCAGGAAGGCCTCGACCTCGTGGCCCCACAGGTCCATGGCATAGGGCTCGAGATGGCGGAACACCTGCCGCATCAGCGGGCGCAGCGGGTGCAGTTTCCCGGGGCGGTGGTAATCGACGATCACCATGCGGCCTCCCGGCTTGAGCACGCGCATCGCCTCGCTCAGCGTCTGGCGCCGCACCGCCTCGGGCATTTCGTGCAGCAGGAAGAACAGCAGCACCTGGTCGTACTGCGCATCGGCGCTGTCCAGCGCGGTGGCGTCGCTCTGCTTGAGCGTGACGCGTTCGTCGGCCGGCAGCTTCTTGCGCAGGTTGGCGAGCTGCACCGGCAGGATGTCGACCACGTCGAGCTGGGCATCGGCCGCCAGCCGCGCCTGCAGCCTCGGCGTCAGGTTGCCGTAGACGCAGGCCACCTGCAGCGTGCGGCCGTGCACCGTCTGGCCGAGGTCGGCCAGCGCCGCGTCGCGCAGGCGCCCGTAGTTGTTGAAGAGGATGGCATTGACCAGCCACTCGCGCTCGAACACGTGCACGGCCTTGGGGTGCACGTAGGCCCACCAGTACACCTGTTCGAGATAGCGCGGCACCGGCGGTGCCACGGAGCCAGATCGATCGTTCCCGGCCAGGGTGACTTCAAACGGCGGAGGAGGCATTCAGTTTCCTCTTGAAGCAGGGGGTGCCAGGCGGTTCACTGCCAGCGATAGGTGTAGCGCAGGCCGACGAAGCCCACGCGCTGCCGGACGGGTTGTCCGACGACGGTGCCATCCGAGTAGGTGAAGGGCACGCCGTTGTAGCTCCAGCTCCAGTCGCTCCAGGTCGAACGCTGGTAGCCCAGGTCGAGCCGCAGGTCCGATTGCTTGTCCAGCGTGTAGATGCCGAACAGCTTCAGCGTGGTCTGCCGGAAGATGATGTCGGGCAGGCCGCCGGTGGCGGCGAGCAGCGCGGCGCTGGCGCCGTCGGCGGTACTGTCCAGGGCCTGCGCATAGCTGCTGCGGTCGTCCAGGTGCGACAGGTTCGCGCCGACCTGGATCGTCGACGTGGCCTTGCCGCTGATGCCGACGCCGAAGCCGCTGCTCGTGTTGTCGTAGGCCAGCGCGGCAGCGTCGGGCCGTGCCTGCCGCAGCGTCTCGGTGCCGTAGCTCAAGTTGCCGTTCAGGCTCCAGCGCTCCGTCAGCGCGTAACTGGCGTCGAACTCGAACTGGTCCATGCCGCTGGTCTGCACCCCGTAGACGCTCGGCGTCGAGAAGCGGTCGATGCCGTGCTGCGCCGATAGCTGCAGCGACAGTTCGTCGGAGGGCTGCCAGTCGGCCTGCAGCCTGAGCTTGTCGCGCTGGCGGTCGGCCAGCGTGGGCATGAAGATGCCGCGCGCGAAGCCGGTGGATGGGTCGGACGCATCGGGCACCTCGGTGACGCCGGTGCCGCTGTTGTCGCGCAGCCAGTTCGAGCCGTCTCGGCGGCTGCGCGACACGCTGATCGCGCCGCTGAGCTGCTCGTTCATGCGGCGCCGCAGTTCGGCGCGCACGGTGGTCTCGTCGGTCTTCTGGCGCAGCGCGGTGATGCCGGCCGCGGCGCTGGTGGCGGTGAAGACGCCGCGGTCGATGGATTCGGCCTCGGCGCCCAGCGTGCCGCGGTAGTCGCTGCTGAACTGGTAGTGCGCCTGCAACTGGCCACGCAGCTTGGTGCCGGGCAGGCGCCGGTTGGTGTAGGTCGCCGTGTCCTCGACGTTGTACAGCGCGATCGGCGTGCTGTCGTCGGTGTCTTCGTAGCGCAGCTTGGCTTGCAGCGTCAGCTTGGCCCAGGGCCGCGCGCTCAGGCCCAATTGCGCGAGCGTGGTGTCGACGCGGCCGCCCAGGTTGCTCACACCGGCCGGTGCGCCGGTGAAGCCGGCGGCGGCGAAGTCGTCGTGCTGCAGTGCCTGCGCGTGGCTGAGCTTGAAGTTCAGGTGCGTGGTCGGCGTGAACGAGTAGCGCCCGGACAGGTCGATCTGGTGCGCCTGGTTGTCCGGCGGCAGCGCCACCGGCTGGTTGAGGATCGCCTGCAGCCCGGGTGCGAGCGGCAGCGGCGTGCCCACGGCGTTGTTCAAGGCGCCGGGGACGTTCGGCGACAGGCTGCCGAACTGATTCTGATAGAACGAACCGTAGTAGCCCGCGCTCACGTAGAGCTTGTCGCCCGTGTAGCTCAGCCGGGCCTCGATCTGGCTGTGGTTGGCGTTGACGGGCTCCGGCAGCATCAGCACGGCCCAGCCGACCTGTGCGCCGGTGGTGCCGCCGCAGCCGGGCGCCACGGCCGACGGGCAGTTCATGCCGATACCGAACAGGCGCAGGCCGTCCTTGTTCTCGCTGCTCAGCGAGACGTCGAGCTGCAGCTGCGGGCCCAGCGTCTTCAGCAGGGCCACGCCGACCTTGCTGCGCTTGAGCTGCAGGTCGGCGCCCGTGCTGGCGCGGTTCGGCTCCTCGCGCAGCGTCTCGCCGTAGCTGATGGAGAACTTCCAGTCGCCAGGCTTCTTCCAGGCCAGCTCGAGCTCGCGCAGGCTGCCCAGCAGCTCGCTGCCTTCCAGCCGCAGGGACGTTCCGGTTTCGTCGTCGCGGCGCCTGTACTGGAAGCCCAGCAGGGCGCTGGCGCCGTGGGTGCGCAGCCCGTTGTACTGGCCGAACAGCGCACGGTCGGCGTCGCTGCCGCTGAGCAGACCGGCGCCCACGGTGACCGAGGATTCCGGCGGCGGCGGTGGTTCATCTTCCGCGCGCGCGGAGCCGAAGGCCGCGAGCAGGGCCAATGCGAGCAGGGTCGGGGCGAAGGCGGGGTTCGAGACGGGCCTGATCATGATGTCTCTCCGACGCTCAGCGGAACATGAGCTGCGGCGTCGGGTTGCTCACCGACGGGTTGTTCGAGCCATGGACCTGCGTGTGGCAGTTGGTGCAGCTGCGCCCCTGCCAGATATTGACCACGTTCTTGCCGCCGGTGACCGGGCCGATGGCCGAGCCCCCTTGTCCCGGCACGCCGGGCGGGAACACGCCGCGCTGGCCGCCGACGGCGCCGACTCCCCCCGCCACGTGCGGCGTGTGGCACTGCTGGCACAGGATCGGCACTCGGGCCTTGAGCATGCTCGCCACGGTGGTGCCGTGCGGGTTGTGGCAGCTCGCGCAGTCTTCGCTGACCGGCTCGTGCGCATGCACGAAGGGGCCGCGCTTTTCGGCGTGGCAGGTGTAGCAGGTGGCGTTGGTGCTGTCGCGCAGCGCCAGCTTGGGGCCCGCGGAGCCGTGCACGGCATGGCAATCCGAGCAGGTCATCTTGCCTTCCGGGATTGGGTGGTGCGAGGGCCGCTGCAACTGCGCGCGCTGCTCCTTGTGGCAGGCGTAGCAGACCTCGGTCTGCGTCGCCTTCACCATCGCCCTGTCGCGGTTCGTGTGCACCTTGTGGCACGACGAGCAGGCCACGTCGGCGCTCTCGTGCTGGCTACCGCCCCACAGCGCCTGCTTGGCGTCGCGCTGGTGGCAGGTCTGGCAGACCTCGCTGCGTTCATGCGCCGAGGTGCCGCCGTTCTTGCTGAATGTCCGATCGGGACGAGGCCTTTCCTTGACGCCTTCGGGCTTCTTGGCATGCGTCGGGCTAGGGCCGTGGCAGCTGATGCAATTGGGCGTGCGCGGGTCGGTCGCATCGGCCATCGGGCTGCCGCGCATCGCCAGCGCCGCGGCATCCATGGGGGGCTTCTTCTTCGGCGCCTCGCCGTGCGGCCCCTGGCTCATGTCGGGCAGGTCGTCCGAGTCGTGGCATTCCACGCAGGCCTTGGAGGCCTCGACGTCCGTCAGCGCCCGGGCCGGGGCGATCAGCCCGCCCAGGCAGATCAACAGGGCGGCCAAGGCGGGCTGAAGGCGCATGGTCAGTTCTGGCCGTGCACGATGTCCACGCCCTTGAAGCCACCGCTCGAGTGGCAATCGGCGCAGGTCTCCTGCACCAGCATCGACTCGGCCTGTGTCCGGTTCGCGAACGAGGCATTGCCGAAGCTCGTGACGTGCGCGATCGCGGTGGGCGAGTTGTGGCACGCCGTGCAGGTCGCCGCCTTCGGCGAGATGACGCGCCAGCCCTTCGGGTCGGTCACGCCCGACGGCTTGGCCACCACGGAACCGAGCGGGCCATGGTCCACCTTGTACGAGTTGTCGACGTGGCAGGCGTTGCAGTTGATGCCCACGCCCGGCCAGGCCACTTCGGCGGCGTAGTTCTCGATGACCTGCGGCGCGCCGGTGTAGCCGGCGTTCGCGGCCGCGGCATTGATGAGCGACTCGATCGTCTCGAACGTGGACCCGGCGGCGACAGCCGTTCCGGCGGCGACCACGACCGGCGCGAAGTTCCTGATCGTGTAGTCGGCCAGGAAGATGCCGCCCAGCGGCAGTGTGCCGTCCTTGCCGAAGGCTCCCTGCACCGGGTTGCCGTGCGTGAAGGGATAAGTCCGCTTCGAGTTGCCGTGGATGCCGTGGATCATGCGCTTGAACTGGTACGACTCGTTCAGCGCCTGGCCGTCGGTCATGACGGTCGACGACATCCGGTTCACGTCGTGGCAGACCACGCAGGCTTCGACGGTGTTGCGCGCGCCGCCGTGGAAGGCCTCCGACAGCGTGTTCGAGCCCGAGGTCGTGCCCAGCGCGGCGTGGCAGGCGTTGCACTTCTCGTTGGACACGATGGCGCGGCGCGGCGAAAGCGTGCCGCCCAGGGCGACTTCCGTCCAGGCGTTCTGCGCGACGACGTTGACGAGCGCCGCCGGAATCGCCTCCGGCCGCGGGTCGGTCGCCCACTTCGCCTGCAGCTTCGGCTCCTTGACTTGACCGATGCTGACGACGCGGGCCGTGCCGGCGGCCACCGCGGTGGCCGTGTCGGCCGGCAGCACGATGTCCAGCGTGTAGTGGTTGCTGCCGTCGTTGGTGCCCTTGTAGGCATAGCCGCTCGCGGCGTTGGTGCCGTTGGTGCTGGCGGTGAACTCGGTCACCGTGGTCGACTGGCCCACGAGGTTCTGGTACGCGAGATAGAAGCGCAGATTGCCGAACTTCGTCGTGTTCCCGCAGGTGGGGACGGTCGTGCTGGCGCAGTCCGAGGTCACCAGGTTGTAGGCGGCATTGCCGTTCGTCGGATCGGACAGGTAGTACTTGACCGTCACCTTGCGCGCGGTCGAATCGTAGACCGCGCTCTCGATGTTCATCTTGTACCTGGCCGCGTTCTCCTCGTTCTGGTTCCAGTGCACGCGCTCCGGCGAGATGTTGGAGCCAACCTTGTGGCAGGCCACGCATTGCGCGTTGGTCAGGCTGAGGGCCTCTTCGGTGCCGGTGGCGCCGGGCGTGACCGCGGGATCGCGGGCGAACACCTTGTGGCTGGCCTCCCAGTCGGAGCCGACCTTGTTGGCGTGGCACGTCAGGCAGGCTTCCTTGCTCGGCCTGGTCTTCCAGTCGTCGCCCTGCGGCGTGTTCGGGTTGGCTGCCGAGTGGCACTTCGTGCAGTTGCGCAGATCCTGCGGGAAACCGACTTCCGCGAAGTCGACCTTGGCGGCACCGAAGCCCCAGATCGCGTAGTCCTCGCCGCCCTTGCCTGCGTCGAGCTTGGCCTTGAGAAGCTTGCCCGAGTGGATCTTGTGCGCCATCGTCGACAGCGTCAGCACGTTGCCGCTGTTGGCGTCGGTGGTGCCCGGGTTGTGGCACATCACGCAGTACTGCGTGTCGACGCGGCCGCCGCCATGCAGCGCCAGCTTCTCGTGGCAGTTATTGCACGACGACACGTCGGTCATCTTGCGCGTCTTGCTTGCATCGGTGACCAGCACCGAGTTGCCGTTGGCATCGATGGTGAAGTCGATGTACGGATTGACCAGCACCGTTTCGCCGGCGGCGTTCTTGTAGCTCAGCTGGATGGCGATGCGGTGCGTGCGATCCGGCTCGAACACCACGCCATTGGTCTTGGTGGGGTCCTTGATGTCGGTGCTGAAGGTGTAGGTGTAGTACCCGTCGGCGTTGTAGACCAGCTGGGCCGGGGTGATCGGATCGGTGGTCGCCTGCTTGGCGCTGGCCAGTGCCGGTGTGCCACCGGGGCCGACGTTGTTCGGCGCGGTGGCCGTGGACTCGGTTCGGTAGACGTAGCTCAGCCACTGGTCGGGGTTACCATTGGTGCCCGGCACCAGCTTGGCGATCGCGAAGCGCGCATTGGTGTTGGTGAGCCCGGTCTTCACCGCGCCATCCGAGAAGACGGTGAAGTTGACCTGGGGCGGGCTGTTCACCGTCACGGCGGGAACGCCGGCGGCCTGCAACACGGTGAAGGCCGAGGCCGAATTGCTCGCCGTGTCGTTGGCGGCCACGGCGCCGGCGGCCACGAGGGTGTCGCTGAGCGTCGTGCCCGTGCCGGGTGTCGGCGCGGGGGCCGACGATCCACCACCACCGCAGCCGGCCATCGCCACCAGCACCGATGCCGCCATTCCCCATCCGATCAACGAGCGCTTCATTGCGTCCTCCATCGTTCTTGGTTCGGCACCCTTGCGGGCGCCGGTCGTGGCGTCATCGCCGTGTCGTCACGTCTGTCTCGTCCTTGTAAGCACTTGTGGCGGCATGGCTTTGCGATCGATCAAGCGCCGCTGAAGAAGCCGATCGCGACACCGGCCAGCAAGGTGAGCCCCGCCGCGATCAGCACGAAGCCCAGCAGCTTGGAAGCGAATGTCATCGGTGCCGACGGTGCGTCGACCAGGTGCTTTTCGAGTTCGCCGCTCTCGACCATGCGCTGGTACTCGAGGGGATGCTCGCGGCGGTAGTGCTCCAGGCTCATCGTCCCGGTGAACATCACGATCTCGACCGGGAACTTGTCGGGCCGGAAGTGGTTGTTGAAGAAGTGCACCGTGAACAGGAACACCACCGCCAGGAACGCCTCCTCGCCGTGGAAGATCGCCGCCACGTTGAACACCCAGCCGGGCAGGTAGGTGCCGGTGAGGCCGGGCAGCCACATCATCAGGCCGCTGACGCCGATGATCGTGACGCCCCAGAACGGCGCCCAGTAGTCGAACTTCTCCCAGTACGTCCAGCGGTCGAACACCGGGCGCGGGCCGCGGCCGAAGAACCACTTGAACATGGCGAGCATGTCGCGGCCGTCCTGCAGGTTCGGGATCATCGAGTCCGGGCCGAACCAGCGGAAGGTCTTGCGCTGGCGCCACAGGTTCAGCGCCATGTAGCCCAGGTGCCAGAAGAACACGGCGGCGAAGATCACTGCGTTGACACGGTGGATCACACCGGCGACCTTCGGCCCGCCGAGCGCCTGCATCACCCACGGTGCCCAGGCGGCGTCGGGGTAGAACAGCGGCATGCCGGTCAGCGTGAGGATCATCAGGCTGAGCGCGAACGTGATGTGCGCCAGGCGCCAGATGGCACTGAAGCGGCGGTAGTGCTTGGCTTCGAGGTTCGCGGGCAGCGCGGAAGCCGCCACGTGCGGGCGCGGCACACCCTGGCGGCGGTCCTGGAACTCGCGCCAGAACCACAGCAAGGTGTGCAGCCAGAAGAAGCCGAAGGTGCCCAGCAGCAGGCCGACCATCATCTGGTAGCCGATCCACATCTGCGGGTAGCGCGCGAAGTCGTCGGTGCGACCGTGCGGCTGGAAGGTCGCGAAGCCCGCCGACGCGACGCCCACGCCCTTCTTGCCGTTGTGGCAGGACTCGCAGGTCTCCATGCGGTTGTTCGGGTGGACTTTCGACTCGGGGTTCTTCGCCTCGAGGATGCCGTGGCTGCCATGGCAGTCGTAGCACTTGGCCGTGTACGCGTAACCCAGCGTGCTGATCTGGCCGTGGTAAGTGGCCTTGTAGGACGCGTAGTTCTCGGCGTGGCAGCCGCCGCAGTTGGCGGTGATCGTGAGCTTGACCGGGTCGGCCGAGGTGTTGCCGACGGCGTGCGCGCTGTGGCAGTCGGCGCAGACGGCCGACTTGACGTTGTGCTTGGCCAGGGCTTCCTTGCCGTGGATCGAGGCGGTGTACTCCTCCAGCGCGTCGCTGTGGCAGGCCTGGCCGCACATCGCCGCGCTGGTCAGGCGCCACTGCTCGTGTGCCGGGCTGGCCTTGGTCGGGATGTCGAAGCTGTGCGTGTCGTGGCAACCGTCGCAACTCGCGTTGGCCTTGCTCCTGTCGGCCTTGCTGCCGCGGGCGTGGAACGACTTGCGGTAGGCCTCGATGTTGTCGACCACGATGCCCAGGCGGGGCTTGGCCGCGGCGCTGTTGTCGGCCTTGGCCTGGTCCCACAGCTTCTGGTGGCAGTCGGCACAACCCGTGGAACTGGCCGTGGTGCGGGCCGGGCCCGGCTTGTGCCCGGTACCTGCCGCGGGTTGGTCGGTGATGCCGGTGTGGCAGGCGACGCACTGCATCTTGGCGTGCACGCTGCCGGCGTACTTGTCGGGCGCGATGCCCAGCAGGGCGCGCGCCTTGCCGTTGGCCGCGGGCACTTCGAGCTTGTGCGCCTTGGCGTCGTGGCAGCTCAGGCAGCCCGCGTTGTCCAGCGCCCCCGCATCCGCTGCGGCCCCGGCCGCCGGGGCGGCCACCAGCGCACTCCATGCGAGCAGGCCGAACGCGGCCACTCGTCCCACCCATCGGATCGCACGCATGTCGTCCGCCGTTCTGTTGTTGTTGTGGTCTGCGCCGCCCTCGCGGCGCCCGTCAAGGAAGCAACCGCTACTGCGAGAGGATCCAGTCCGCCAGGTTCTTCTGCGCGGCAACGTCCTTCGTGTTGAGGATCTTGTGGTCTTCCTCGGTGCCGTCGTCCAGCTTGACTTTCGGGCCGGTGGTGAAGTTCTTGATCATCGCGTCCTGCCCTTCGGGCTTGCCCTTGTACTTGGCGGCGATCTTCTTGTAGGACGGGCCCTTTTTCTCCTTGTCGATGGCGTGGCACTTGAAGCAGTCGTTCTTCTTGGCCAGGGCCTGGGCGGCGTCGGCATCGACCGCGTGGCTGGGGCCCGCGATCATCAGCACTGATACGACAGAGGAGCCAACTACACCGCGAATCACCGTTCTGAGCTTCATGGCAGGTTTCCTGTTTGGAGGTGGGAAGCGAATACTTCGGGCGCAAAGTAACGCCGTCCCACGCCCGCCTGCATGACGCGCATCAAATAAATGGCGCCTTGCTTGACCTCGGTCAGGCGGCCAGCAACTGCCGCAGCACGTAGGGCAAGATGCCGCCGTGCAGGTAGTAGTCCACCTCGATCGGCGTGTCGATGCGCAGGATGACCTGCACGCGCCGGGTGACGCCGTCGGGGCGGCGGATCGACAGCGTGGCCTGCGCCTGCGGCTTGAGCTCGCCGCCGAGCTCGACACCGATCATCTCGCGGCCGGTCAGCCCCAGGCTCTGCCAGGAGTCGCCCGCCTTGAACTGCAGCGGCAGCACGCCCATGCCCACGAGGTTGCTGCGGTGGATGCGCTCGAAGCTCTTCGCCACCACCGCCTTGATGCCCAGCAGCTGCGTGCCCTTGGCCGCCCAGTCCCGTGAGGAGCCGGTGCCGTACTCCTCGCCACCGAAGACCACCGTGGGCGTGCCCGCGGCCATGTACTTCATCGCCGCGTCGTAGATCGCCATCTTCTCGCCCGAGGGCTGGAACAGCGTCACGCCGCCTTCCTCGCGCGAGCCGTCGGCGCCGGGCGGGATCATCAGGTTCTTGATGCGCACGTTGGCGAAGGTGCCGCGCACCATCACCTCGTGGTTGCCGCGCCGCGAGCCGTAGCTGTTGAAGTCGGCCTTCAGCACCTTGTTCGCCTTCAGCCAGGCGCCGGCCGGCGAGCTCTCCTTGATCGAGCCGGCCGGCGAGATGTGGTCGGTGGTGATCGAGTCGCCGAACAGCGCCATGATGCGCGCCCCCTCGATGCGCAAGGCGACCTCCTTCGGCTTGGGCGTGAAGCCGTCGAAGAAGGGCGGCCGGGCGATGTAGGTCGAGCTCGGCCAGTCGTAGACCTGGCCCTGTGTGCCTGCGATGGCCTTCCACAGCTTGCCGGGCTTGCTCTTCACCTTCTCGTAGTTCGCCTTGAAGGCCTTGCCGTTCATGGCGTACTTCATCAGCGCGTGGATCTCGTCGCTGCTTGGCCAGATGTCGCCCAGGTAGACCGGCTTGCCGCCGCTGCCGGTGCCCAGCGGCTCGCTCATCAGGTCGCGCATCACGTTGCCGGCGATCGCGTACGCCACCACCAGCGGCGGGCTGGCCAGGAAGTTGGCCTTCAGGTTCGGGTGGATGCGCGCCTCGAAATTGCGGTTGCCCGACAGCACGGCGGCGCACACCAAGTCGTTCTTCGTGATCGCCTCGTTGATCTCGGCGCTCAGGTCGCCGGCGTTGCCGATGCAGGTGGTGCAGCCGTAGCCGGCGAGGTAGAAGCCGAGCTTCTCGAGGTAGGGCAGCAGGCCGGCTTTCTCGAGGTACTCGGTGACGATGCGCGAGCCCGGCGCGAGCGAGGTCTTGACGTGCGGCTTCACGGTCAGGCCGGCCTTCACCGCCTTCTTCGCGAGCAGCCCGGCGGCCAGCAGCACGCTCGGGTTGCTGGTGTTGGTGCACGAGGTGATGGCGGCGATCAGCACGTCGCCATTGCGGATGGCCAGGCCCGACGGGGTCGCGAACGACTTGTCGAGTTTCGCCGCGCTCTGGTTGAAGCCGTTCTCGCCGGGCGGCTTGCTGAACAAGCTGGCGAACTGCTGCTTGACGTGGCCGAGTTCGATGCGGTCCTGCGGCCGCTTCGGGCCGGCCAGGCTGGGTGCGACGCTGCCCAGGTCGAGCTTCACCACCTGGCTGTAGTCAATCTCGCCTGACTTCGGCACGCCGAACAGCCCCTGCGCGCGGAAGTAGGCCTCGAAGGCCTCGATCTCGCTCTTGCGCCGGCCGGTGCCTTTGAAGTACTCGATGGTGCGCTCATCGACCGGGAAGAAGCCCATGGTCGCGCCGTACTCCGGCGCCATGTTGGCGATGGTCGCGCGGTCGGGCAGGGCGAGCGTGCGCGTGCCCTCGCCGAAGAACTCGACGAACTTGCCGACCACCTTCTCGCGGCGCAGGATCTCGGTGACGGTGAGCACCAGGTCGGTGGCCGTGACACCCTCGCGCAGCTTGCCGCTGAGCTCGAAGCCGACCACGTCGGGCGTCAGGAAGTACACCGGCTGGCCCAGCATGCCGGCCTCGGCCTCGATGCCACCCACGCCCCAGCCGACCACGCCGATGCCGTTGATCATCGTCGTGTGGCTGTCGGTGCCGACCAGGGTGTCGGGGTAGTAGATCTTGCCCTTCGCCTTGTGGACCCCGCGCGCCAGGTACTCCAGGTTCACCTGGTGCACGATACCGAAGCCCGGCGGTACGACGCCGAAGGTGTCGAAGGCCTGCATGCCCCACTTCATGAACTCGTAGCGCTCGCGGTTGCGCTCGAACTCCAGCTTCATGTTCAGGTCGAGTGCGTGCTTGTTGCCGTAGTGGTCGACCATCACAGAGTGGTCCACCACCAGGTCGACCGGCACCAGCGGCTCGATGGTCTTGGCGTTCTTGCCCATAGCCGCGGCGACGTTGCGCATGGCGGCCAGGTCGGCCAGCAGCGGCACGCCGGTGAAGTCCTGCAGCACCACGCGGGCGACGACGAACGGGATTTCGTCGCTGCGCTCGGCCTTCGGCTTCCAGCGCGCCAGCTGGGCCACGTGCTCCGGGGTGATCTTCCGCCCGTCGCAGTTGCGCAGCACCGACTCGAGCACGATGCGCAGCGACACCGGCAGGCGACTCACGCGCGGGTGCGTGCGGGCCAGCTCGGGCAGCGAGTAGAAACGGCCCTCCTTGCCCGAGGCCGTCTTGAAGGATTGAAGCGTCGAGGCAAAGGGATGGGCAGTCATGTTCTTCCTCTAGGTGACGAGTGGGAGCGAGCGCACCGACAGCACGCCCTGGATCGCGGCGATCTCGGCCAGCGCGCTGGGCGCCACCGGGCTGTCGACGTCGACCAGGGTGTAGGCCATGTCGCCGCGCGACTTGTTGACCATGTTGTGGATGTTCAGCCCGGCCCGCGCCATGGCGGTGGAGATCTGGCCGAGCATGTTGGGCACGTTGGCGTTGGCGATCGCCACACGGTAGGCCGATTCGCGCGCCATCGCGACGGCAGGGAAATTCACCGCGTTGGCCACGTTGCCGTGCTCGAGGAAGTCGCGCAGCTGGTCGACCACCATCACCGCGCAGTTGTCCTCCGCCTCGCGGGTGGAAGCACCCAGGTGCGGCAGCGCGATGACGAGCGGGTTGCCGTGCGTGGCCGCACTCGGAAAGTCGCACACGTAGCGGCCGATCGCGCCGCGTTCGAGCGCTGCCAGCACGGCGGCGTCGTTGACCACGCCCTCGCGCGAGAAGTTCATCAGCACCGCGCCGGGTTTCATCAGGCCGATGTTGTCGGCATTGACCAGGTCGCGCGTGGCGGCCAGCAGCGGCACGTGCAGCGTCACGAAGTTCGCGCCGCGCAGCACCTCGGCCACGCTGTTGGCGCGCCGCACCTGCGCGGGCAGGCTCCAGGCCGCGTCGACGGTGATCTCGGGGTCGAAGCCGAGCACGTTCATGCCCAGGCGGATCGCCGCGTCGGCGACCAGGCAGCCGATCTTGCCCAGTCCGACCACGCCCAGCGTCTGCCCGGCGAGTTCGACGCCGGCGAAGGCCTTCTTGCCGTCCTCGACGCGCTTGTCGAGATCGGGCGCAGCGGTGTCGAGCTGCTGCACGAACTGCAGCGCGGCCGGCAGGTTGCGCGCCGCCAGCAGCATGCCGGCGAGCACCAGTTCCTTCACCGCATTCGCGTTCGCGCCCGGCGTGTTGAACACCGGCACGCCGCGCAGGCTCAGTGCCGCGACCGGGATGTTGTTGACGCCGGCTCCGGCGCGCGCGACGGCACGCACGCTGGCGGGGATCTCGGCGCCGTGCAGGTCGGCCGAGCGCAGCAGGATGGCGTCGGGCTGCGTGATCTCCTTGCCCGTCAGGTAACGATCGGCCGGCATTCGCGCCAGGCCGCTCGCCGAGACCTGGTTGAGCACCAGGACCCTGAAGGGCGCGGGAGCCTCAGCCATGCTGCGCCTCGAACTCCTTCATGTAGGCCACCAGCGCCTTGACGCCCTCGACCGGCATGGCGTTGTAGATCGAGGCGCGCATGCCGCCCACCACGCGGTGGCCCTTGAGCTGCACCATGCCGCGTACCTGCGCGCCCTTCAGGAAGGCCTCGTCGAGCTTGTCGTCCTTCAGCTTGAAGGGCACGTTCATCAGCGAGCGGCAGTCTTTCGCCACCGGCGCGGAATAGAAGTCCTGGCTGTCGAGGTAGTCGTACAGCAAGGTGGCCTTGGCGCGGTTGTGCGCCTCCATCGCGGCCAGCCCGCCCTGCGCCTTGATCCACTTGAACACCAGCCCGGCGATGTAGATCGCGTAGGTGGGCGGCGTGTTCAGCATCGACTCGGCCTCGGCCTGCAATTGGTAGTCGAAGGCCGAGGGCGTGATCGGCAACGAGCGGCCGAGCAGGTCGTCGCGCACGATGACGATGGTCAGGCCCGCCGGGCCGATGTTCTTCTGCGCGCCACCGTAGAGCAGGCCGTACTTCGTCACGTCCACCGGCCGCGACAGGATGTTGCTCGACACGTCGGCCACCAGCGGCACCTCGCCGGTGTCGGGGGTGAAGTGGTACTCGACGCCGCCGATGGTCTCGTTGGCGCAGATGTGCACGTAGGCCGCGTTCGGGTCGAGCTTCCAGGTCTCGCGCTTCGGGATCGTCGTGTAGCCGCTGCCCTTGGCGCTGGCCGCCACGTTGACGGTGCAGTACTTGCCGGCTTCCTTGATCGACTTCTTCGACCATTCGCCGGTGTCGATGTAGTCGGCGCCGGTCTTGCCGCGCAGCAGGTTCATCGGGACGATGGCGTTCTCGCCGATCGCACCGCCCTGCATGAACAGCACCTTGTAGTTCGCCGGGATGGCCAGCAGCTCGCGCAGCAGCGCCTCGGCCTCGGCGTGGATGGCGATGAACTCCTTGCCGCGGTGGCTCATCTCCATCACCGACATGCCCGAGCCGTGCCAGTCGAGCATCTCGTCGGCGGCCTGGCGCAGCACGGACTCGGGCAGGGCGGCCGGGCCGGCACTGAAGTTGAAAACGCGGGTCATGGAACGGGTCTCCAGGCGGGGGGTCGGGTGAGGGGGAAGAGCATAACCAGATTCGAAGGCCGTTCCATGACCGCCGCCCCTGGCGCGGCGCGGCGATTGGTGACAGCATCGCGGCGGGTGCCGCAGGCCCCGGCCGACCACAACACGAGGAGATTCCCATGATGAAGTCCGGTATCGACCAGGACGCACTGATCCAGATGTTCGCCACCGCCACGGCGAGCGGCACCGAGCAGGTCCGCAAGGGCGTGACGCAGGCGACGCTGGCCGCGCTGCAGGGCCGCGAACTGAGCCTGAAGAACATCCGCAGCGTGCTCAAGACGGTGGCGCAGTCGGCCTCGGCCGGCGCGGCGATGAACAAGCTGCCGGGCGTGGACGTCGAAGACCTGCTCGACAAGGCCGTGGTCGGCATGGACGAAGCGCTGCTCAAGGCGGTGGACGCCAACCGCGTCGCGCTGCAGCAGTTCGTCAACCAGGGCGCCGACCTGCGCGAGAAGCACCTGAAGAAGGCACTGACCGACCTGGAGGCGATGGAAGACAACTTCATCGGATCGCTGAAGAAGGCTGCCGAGGCGGCCGGTGCGCAGGCCTCGACGCAATGGGCGCCGATCCTCGAGAAGCTGCAGGCCGGCGGCACGCTCTCCGGCGCGAAGGCGGCCACCACCGCCGAGCAGTTCGTGGGCCAGATGCAGACGGCCCTGCGCGACACACGCGCCGCCAGCATGAAGGCGGCACAGACGATGGCCGAAAGCTACACCGCGCTGGTCAGCGGCGTGCTGATCGGCATGTCGGACGCGCTGACGCAGGGCGGCACGGCCAAGCCGCGCGGCAAGAAGTAGCAGGGGCTGAGGTATCGTGCCGGGCATGAGTTTGCCCGGCACCGATTTCTCCTTCTTCTGGCACGACTACGAGACCTTCGGCGTCGTGCCGCGGCGGGACCGGCCGGCGCAGTTCGCCGGCGTGCGCACCGACGCCGAGCTCAACGAGATCGGCGAGCCGGTGATGCTGCACTGCCAGCCTGCCGGCGACTCGCTGCCCGACCCGGAATCCTGCCTGCTCACCGGCATCACGCCGCAGCATTGCCTCGAACACGGCGTGCCCGAACATGCCTTCGCCGCCGCCATCGAGGCGCAGCTGGCGAAGCCGGGCACCGTGGGCGTGGGCTACAACTCGATCCGCTTCGACGACGAGGTGACGCGCTTCCTGTTCTGGCGCAACCTCATCGACCCGTACGCGCGTGAGTGGCAGAACGGCTGCGGCCGCTGGGACCTGCTCGACGTGGTGCGCGCCACGCGTGCGCTGCGCCCCGAGGGCATCACCTGGCCAACGCACGACGACGGCCGTGCCTCGTTCAAGCTCGAGCACCTGACGGCCGCCAACGGCCTGGCGCACGAGGCGGCGCACGACGCGCTGTCCGACGTGCGCGCGACCATCGCGCTGGCGCGGCTGATCCGCGCGCAGCAGCCGCGGCTGTGGGAGTTCTGCCTGAAGCTGCGCCGCAAGGACGCGGTGATCGCCGAGATCGGCAGCGGCCGGCCCTTTCTGCATGTGTCGGGCATGTACCCGCCCGAGCGCGGCTGCGTGGCGATCGTCTGGCCGCTGTCGCCGCACCCGACCAACAAGAATGAACTGATCGTCTGGGACCTGTCGGTCGATCCAGGCGAGCTTGCGTCGCTCGATGCCACGACGATCCGGGAGCGGATGTTCACGCGCGCCGACGAGTTGCCCGAGGGCGTGACGCGGCTGCCCATCAAGACCATCCACATCAACAAGTCCCCGGTCGTCGTCGGCAACCTCAAGGCCCTGAGCCCGGAGATGGCCGCGCGCTGGGGCATCGACGTGGCGCAGGCGCTGCGCCATGCCGAGGCGGCGGTGCAGCAGGGCGCGGCGATCGCCGGCCTGTGGCCCGAGGTGTTTGCGCGGCCGGCGCCGGCGCAGGCGCCGGACGTCGACGAAGATTTGTACGGCGGCTTCGTCGGCCACACCGATCGTGGCCGGCTGCAGCGGCTGCGCGAACTCGCGCCCGAGCAGCTCGCGGCCAAGCGCCTCGCCTTCGACGATGCGCGGCTGGAGGAGATCGTCTTCCGCTACCGCGCGCGCAACTTCGCGACCACGCTGACCTCCGACGAAGTCGCCCGCTGGGAGGAGCATCGTGTACGGCGCCTGCACGAAGGCGAGGGCGGCGCGCTCACGCTGCAGGCCTTCTTCGACCGCATCGACGCACTCAACGAGTCAGCCGACGAGCGCGGCCAAGCGATCCTCGAGTCGCTGTATGACTACGCCGAGCAGATCGCGCCGGAGCCAGCGTGATCAGCCCGAGGGTTCGATGCGCCGGAAGTGCTTGGCCGCATTGGCGCACACCGGGCAGGTCTCGGCCGGCAGCTTGTTGAGCGTGCAGCCGCACAGCTGGCAAATGAAGTACTGGCCGGTCTTGGCGTCGATGTGCTTGGCCACCTGCTCGAAGAAGCTCGGCGACCAGCGCTGGATCTGCGCGATCTTGTCGCGGTGCTGCTTCTCGGTAGCCCACGCGTAGCGCACCGTGGTCATGGCGTCGGCGTGATCCTCGGCGCGCAGGCGCTCGAGCAGGCCGGGATAGAGCGAGTCGATCGAAGCAATTTCCGACGCGGCTGCGGCGATCAGGTTCTCGCGCGTCGTGCCTGCTTTCAGCACCGGCCGGGGCACCGGCGGCACCTCGACGTTCAGCCGCGCCAGGATGCGGGCGAAGTTGCCGGCATGGATCAGCTCGGCTGCGGCGAAGGCGGTGAACAGATAGGCGATGCCGCGGTAGCCTTCCTGGGTGGCGGTTCGGCTGAATTCGGTGTAGCGGTAGTAGACATGCATCTCCGCCTCGTGGGCGGTCTGCATCGCCGCGATGGTGGCGGGGTAGGGTGTGGCTCGGGCGAACCGCTGCGGCGCGAGCCACAGCAAGGCACCCCCGACCAAGCGCCGGCGCACCCGTGAGTGGACATGCTCTAGCCCGACCGTGTCTCGCACCGCGAGCTCCTTCGCCCCCCGCATGACTGCAGTTTGTTGCGGCCGGTCGACCAGGTCGTTGAGTTTGCGCAAGGTCCGAAATGCCGACGGCCCGCCGAAGCGGGCCGTCGCGGCGAGTCAGCGGCGCCAGATCAGACCGTCACCGACTTCGCCGTCTCCGCGTACTCCTCGATCTGGTCGAAGTTGAGGTAGCGGTAGACACTGGCCGAGTCCTTGTTGATGATGCCCATCGCTTCCTGGTACTCGGCGACGGTGGGCAGCTTGCCCAGCTTGGAGGCGATGGCGGCCAGTTCGGCCGAGGCGAGGAACACGTTGGTGTTCTTGCCCAGGCGGTTCGGGAAGTTGCGCGTCGAGGTGGACACCACCGTGGCGCCCTCGCGCACCTGGGCCTGGTTGCCCATGCACAGGCTGCAGCCCGGCATCTCGGTGCGCGCACCGGCGGTGCCGAAGGCGGCGTAGTGGCCTTCCTTGACGAGCTCCTGCTGATCCATCTTGGTCGGCGGCGCGACCCACAGCTTGACCGGGATGTCGCGCTGGCCGCCGAGCAGTTTGGCCGCGGCGCGGAAGTGGCCAATGTTCGTCATGCACGAGCCGATGAAGGCCTCGTCGATCTTCGTGCCCGCCACGTCCGACAGCAGCTTGGCGTCGTCCGGGTCGTTCGGGCAGCACAGCACCGGTTCCTTCAGCTCGTTCAGGTCGATCTCGATGACGGCGGCGTATTCCGCGTCCTTGTCGGCCTCGAGCAGCGTTGGCTTGGCCAGCCAGGCTTCGACCGACTTGATGCGGCGCTCCAGCGTGCGCTTGTCGGCGTAGCCGTCGGCGATCATGTTCTTCATCAGCACGATGTTCGAGGTCAGGTACTCGATCACCGGGGCCTTGTTGAGCTTGATCGTGCAGCCGGCAGCGGAGCGCTCGGCGCTCGCGTCGCTCAGTTCGAAGGCCTGTTCCACCTTCAGGTCGGGCAGGCCCTCGATCTCGAGGATGCGGCCGCTGAAGATGTTCTTCTTGCCGGCCTTGGCCACGGTGAGCAGGCCGGCCTTGATGGCGGCGTAGGGGATCGCGTGCACCAGGTCGCGCAGCGTCACGCCGGGCTGCATCTGGCCCTTGAAGCGCACCAGCACCGATTCCGGCATGTCCAGCGGCATCACGCCGGTGGCGGCGCCGAAGGCCACGAGGCCCGAGCCCGCCGGGAACGAGATGCCGATCGGGAAGCGCGTGTGCGAGTCGCCGCCGGTGCCCACGGTGTCGGGCAGCAGCAGGCGGTTCAGCCAGCTGTGGATCACGCCGTCGCCCGGGCGCAGCGCGACACCGCCGCGGTTGCTGATGAAGGCGGGCAGCTCGCGGTGCGTCTTTACGTCGACCGGTTTCGGGTAGGCCGCGGTGTGGCAGAACGACTGCATCACCAGGTCGGCGCTGAAGCCCAGGCAGGCCAGGTCCTTCAGCTCGTCGCGCGTCATCGGGCCGGTGGTGTCCTGGCTGCCGACGGTGGTCATCTTCGGCTCGCAGTAGGTGCCCGGGCGCACGCCCTGGCCTTCCGGCAGGCCGACGGCGCGGCCGACCATCTTCTGCGCCAGCGTGAAGCCGGCCTTCGTCGCCGCCGGCGGCTGCGGCAGGCGGAACACCGTGGAGGCGGGCAGGCCGAGGAACTCGCGCGCCTTGGCGGTGAGCGATCGGCCGATGATCAGGTTGATGCGGCCGCCGGCACGCACCTCGTCGAACAGCACGTCGCTCTTGAGCTTGAACTCGGCGACCGTGGCGCCGTTCTTCACCAGCTTGCCGTCGTAGGGCTTGACCTCGATGACGTCACCCATCTCCAGCTTGGAGACGTCGACCTCGATCGGCAGCGAGCCCGAGTCTTCCTGCGTGTTGAAGAAGATCGGCGCGATCTTGCCGCCCAGCGTGACGCCGCCGAAGCGCTTGTTCGGCACGAAGGGGATGTCCTGGCCGGTGGCCCAGATCACGCTGTTGGTGGCGCTCTTGCGCGACGAGCCGGTGCCGACCACGTCGCCGACGTAGGCCACGAGGTGGCCCTTCTTCTTCAGGTCCTCGATGAACTGCATCGGGCCGCGCTTGCCGTCTTCCTCGGGCTTGAAAGCCGCGTCGGGGCGGGTGTTCTTCAGCATCGCCAGGTAGTGCAGCGGGATGTCCGGGCGGCTCCAGGCGTCGGGCGCGGGCGACAGGTCGTCGGTGTTGGTTTCGCCGGGCACCTTGAAGACGCTGACGGTGATCGACTTGGGCACCTCGGGGCGGGTGGTGAACCACTCGGCGTCAGCCCAGCTCTTCATCACGTCCTTGGCCTTCGCATTGCCGGCCTTCGCCTTCTCAGCGACGTCGTTGAAGAAGTCGAACATCAGCAGCGTCTTCTTCAGCGCCTCGGCGGCGACGCCGGCGACGTCCTTGTCGTCGAGCAGCTCGATCAGCGGGTGCACGTTGTAGCCGCCCACCATGGTGCCCAGCAGCTCGGTGGCCTTGGCCTTGGAGACCAGCCCGACCGTGATGTCGCCGTGCGCGACGGCGGCGAGGAACGAGGCCTTCACCTTGGCGGCGTCGTCCACGCCCGGAGGCACGCGGTGCGTCAGCAGGTCCATCAGGAAAGCATCCTCGCCGGCCGGCGGTGCCTTGATCAGCTCGATCAGCGCGGCGGTCTGCTTGGCGTCCAGCGGCAGCGGCGGAATGCCGAGGGCGGCGCGCTCGGCGGCATGTTGGCGATAGGCTTGCAGCATGGGGGGCTCCGGTGACGGGTGACGAATGCGGGTCGGCGAGGGGCTACGGGTAACCCCGCTATTTTATGTCTTATATAAGACTTGAGGGAAGCATTGCAGCGTCGGCTGACGCCGGTCTGTCAGCGTCGGCCATTCCCGCCGCGCACGCAAGAAAAAGGCCCGCACGCGGCGGGCCTTTGCTGAAGCGGCAGCGGCTTACTTGCCGGCGGCTGCGGCAGCCACGGCGGCGGCCGACTCCTTCTGCTTCTCGTTCACGCAACCGTCGAGCACGCGCTGGCCCGACTTGCTGTCGAACAGCATCGACTTGTTGGCGATCTGGATGACCAGGTACTGGCCCTTCAGGTCTTCCAGGCGGATCGCGCCGGTGCTCGAGGCGATCGGCTTCATCATCCAGCTCTGCTTGCCCGACTTCACTTCGACGTAGCCGGGGTACTTGGCCAGGGTGGAGACTTCGGCGACCTTGCCGAATTCGCAGTCGTAGGTGCCGTAGTGCACGCGTTCGGCAGCGGCCAGCTGCTCCGGCGACGCCTGGGCAGGTTCCGCAGCGGCCGGGGCGGCCTTCTTGGGCGCGGGCTTGGCTGCTGCAGGCTTTGCAGCCGCTTTCGCCGGGGCGGCGCTTTGCGCGAGGGCCATCGAAGTGCCCACGCAAAGGGCGGCGGCGATGGCGAGGGTGCTCTTGAAGTTCATGGCGGGGTGCGCAAGCGCGAGTCGTTTTACGGTGCGCGAAGCATGAGGCTTCGGCCGCCGGCCTTGCAACAAACTGCAGCGTCCGCCCCCGCGGCGCTTACATGTGCAAACGTGCACCCGGTGCGGAACGTGGCGCTTGCCACACTCGCGCCAAGTCGCTCAGGCGACCGGAGTGTCGAACCATGCCTGCCGCGCCTCGGCCGGCAGCGGCTGCCCGGTGCGATGCGCGCGCTCCAGCACCTGCCAGAAGTAGCGGTAGCTGGCGCGGTCGTGCAGGGTGTCACGGTGCCGCGTGGGCGCCCAGTGTGCGGCCTGCGCGCCGCGGATGATCTCGATGGCCAGGTCGGTCTCGGCCGCCGTCGGGGCGAAGGCGTCGACGATGGTGCGCACCTGATCGGGGTGGATGCTCCACATGCGGGTGTAGCCGAACTCGCGCGCGGCCCGTGTCGCGGCGGCGTTCAGGGCGCGCAGGTCCTTGAACTCGGTGACTACGCAGTGCGATGGCGTCTTCGCGTAGGCGTGGCAGGCGGCGGCGATCTCCAGCTTAGCGCGCACCACCAGCGGATGGCTGAATTGCCCCTGCGCGCTCATCGCGGTGGCGGGGATCGCGCCGCGGTGCGCCGAGACGAAATCCATCAGCCCGAACGACACCGACTCGATGCGCGGATGCGCCGCGATCGCGCCGACCTCGCGCAGCGCGCCATGCGTCTCGACCAGCACGTGCACGGGAATGGCGCGGCCGTGGCCGTGGATGCGGACGAAGTGATCGATCTCGTCGCAGGCACGGCTCACGTCCGCCAGGCCGCGCGGCTTGGGCACCATCAGGTAGGCCAGGCGCGAGCCGGCGCGGCGCACCAGCGTATCGACATCGGCCTCGAAGGCCGGGTGATCGACCGGGTGCACGCGCGCGCCGACACGCCCGAAGCGGTTGGCCGCCGACATGACCAGCTCGGCGCACAGGTGCGCGTGCTCGGCCTCGCCACCCACCGGGGCGCCGTCTTCGCAATCGAGCGTGACGTCGAACACCGGCCCGAGCTCGCACTGCAGCTCGAGGCTCTTGCGCATGCGTGCCTCGACGCCCGAGTAGTGATCGCACACCGGCAGGGCCGGTGCGCGGTCGTCGGCGTCGAAGAGCGCTTCGCGCGGCGTCATGACAACTCCCCGTCCGCCGCAAGCAGCGGCCACCCCTCCGAGAGGAGGCGGGCCTTGCTTGGGGTGGCCCGGCGCTGCGTCCCGCGCATCAGAGCAGGTGCTTGACGCCGTCCTGCTCGCCCTGGAGTTCGGCCAGGGTCTTGTTGATGCACTCCTGGCTGAACGCGTCGATCGACAGGCCCTCGACGATCTTGTACTGGCCGCCGGCGGTGGTCACCGGGAAGCCGAACATCACGTCCTTCGGGATGCCGTATTCGCCGTTGCTGGGCACGCCCATGGTGACCCATTCGCCGTTGGTGCCCAGGGCCCAGTCGCGCATGTGGTCGATGGCGGCGTTGGCGGCCGACGCTGCCGACGACAGGCCGCGCGCCTCGATGATGGCGGCACCGCGCTTGCCGACGGTGGGCAGGAACACGTCCTTGTTCCAGACCTGGTCGTTGATCATGTCCTTGACGCTCTTGCCGTCGATGGTCGCGAAGCGGTAGTCGGCATACATCGTCGGGCTGTGGTTGCCCCAGACGCCCAGCTTCTTGATCGAGGCCACGGCCTTGCCGGTCTTCGCAGCGATCTGCGAGAGCGCGCGGTTGTGGTCCAGGCGCAGCATCGCGGTGAAGTTCTCGCGCTTCAGGCTGGGCGCGCTCTTCATGGCGATCCAGGCGTTGGTGTTCGCCGGGTTGCCGACCACCAGCACCTTGACGTCACGGCTGGCCACGGAGTCCAGCGCCTTGCCCTGGCCGATGAAGATGTTGCCGTTGATCGCCAGCAGCTCGGCGCGCTCCATGCCCGCCTTGCGCGGCATCGAGCCGACCAGCAGCGCATAGTCGGTGTCCTTGAAGGCGGTCTTCGGGTCGCTGTGCGCTTCCATGCCTGCCAGCAGCGGGAAGGCGCAGTCCTCGATTTCCATCATCACGCCCTTGAGCGCCTTCTGCGGCCCTTCCGCCGGCACTTCCAGGAGTTGCAGGATCACGGGCTGGTCCTTGCCCAGCATCTCGCCGGAGGCGATGCGGAACAGCAGCGCATAGCCGATCTGGCCGGCTGCGCCGGTGACGGCGACTCGAACGGGTTTCTTGCTCATGGAAGGCTCCAGAAGAGAGGGAAAAGGTCTTTTGGGAGGGGTCAGGGCGCGAGTGTAGGACGAAGCCGCGCGGTGGGCGAGGGGAATCCCGAGTCTTCTGTCTTCTATAAGACATCTGTCAGCTGATCATGGACGATGGGCGACTCTTGTGCTGCAATGCGCCCATGTCCGCCGCCGCCCAGACCGAACCCGCCAGCCCCGCCTTCAGCCCGCTGTACCAGCAGATCAAGGCGCTGATGGTGCGCGACCTGCAGGCCGGCGTGTGGCGCCCGGGCGAGGCGATCCCGAGCGAAACCGAGCTCGCGGTGCGCTTCAAGGTCAGCCAGGGCACGGTGCGCAAGGCGATCGACGAACTGGCCACCGAGAACCTGCTGGTGCGCCGCCAGGGCAAGGGCACCTTCGTCGCCACGCACGCCGAGCAGACCACGCAGTACCGCTTCCTGCGGTTGCAGCCCGACGATGGCGTGACCGACGGCGGCACGCAGCGCCGCTTCATCGACTGCCGGCGCCTGCGCGCGCCCGCCGAGGTGGCCCGCGCGCTGGGCCTGCGCTCGGGCGACGCGGCCATCCAGATCAAGCGAGTGCTGTCGCTGCGCGGCGTGCCGGTGGTGTTCGACGAGATCTGGCTGCCGGCGGCGCCATTCAAGGGCCTCACCGCCGAGCGCCTGTCGGGCTACCGCGGGCCGATGTACGGTTTGTTCGAATCGGAGTTCGGCGTGCGCATGATCCGCGCCGAGGAGAAGATCCGCGCGGTGGCCGCCGATGCGCAGTCGGCCGAACTGCTGGCCGTGGCCGTGGGTGCGCCGCTGCTCCTGGTCGAGCGGCTGTCGCTGAGCTATGGTGACAAGCCGGTCGAATTGCGCCGCGGCCTGTACAACACCCAGTCGCACCACTATCGCAACGAGTTGAGCTGAAGCGCCTTTGAATCACAAGGCCCATGGTGCGCGCAAGCACCGTGCAAGCCTGCTGCAGTGCAATAGAATCATTCGGTTTCGCGTCGATTACATCACCACTGAGCACAAGGTTGGGCATGGCAGACACCCTCAAAGAGCGGCCCGTGTTCCGCAACATCCACGTCTCGCAGATCGTCGCGTATCGCCTGCCACCCGCAGGCATCGTCTCGATCCTGCATCGTGTCAGCGGCGTCGTGATGTTCCTGCTGATGCCGTTCATCATCTGGATGTTCGACGCGAGCGTCACCTCGGAAATCTCGTACAGCCAGTTCAGGGCGGCCTTCGCGGCCGGCGTGGGCTTCCTGCCCGGCTGGTTCCTCAAGCTTGTCGTGCTGGGCCTCATCTGGGCCTACCTGCACCACCTGATCGCCGGGCTGCGCCACCTCTGGATGGACGCCACCCATGCGGTGACCAAGGAATTCGGCCACCTCTCGGCCATCGTCACGCTGGCGCTGAGCGTCGCGCTGACGCTGGCGCTGGGCTTCAAGCTGTTCTTCTGAGCACCCTTCCCATGGCACAGAACTTCGGATCCAAGCGCATCGTCGTCGGTGCGCACTACGGCCTGCGCGACTGGCTTGCGCAGCGCATCACCGCGGCGCTGATGGCGCTGTTCACCCTCGCGCTGATCGTGCAGGTGCTGCTGCCCGGCGAGATGGGCTACGACAAGTGGGCCGGCATCTTCAGCCGGCAGTGGATGAAGGTGCTGACCTTCGTCGTCATCGTTTCGCTCCTGTACCACGTATGGGTGGGCATGCGCGATGTCTGGATGGACTACGTGAAGCCGGTGGGCATCAAGCTCGCGCTGCAGGTGTTCACGATCGTCTGGCTGGTGGGCTGTGCGGGCTGGGCCATCCAGGTCCTTTGGAGACTCTGATTCCATGACTTCCACCAACGTCTCGAAGCGCAAGTTCGACGTCGTCATCGTCGGTGCCGGCGGTTCCGGCATGCGCGCCTCGCTGCAGCTCGCCCGCGCCGGATTGAACGTCGCCGTGCTGTCCAAGGTGTTCCCGACGCGCTCGCACACCGTCGCTGCGCAGGGCGGCATCGGCGCCTCGCTGGGCAACATGTCCGAGGACAACTGGCACTACCACTTCTTCGACACCGTCAAGGGCTCCGACTGGCTCGGTGACCAGGACGCGATCGAGTTCATGTGCCGCGAAGCGCCGAAGGTTGTCTACGAGCTCGAGCACTTCGGCATGCCGTTCGACCGCAACCCCGACGGCACGATCTATCAGCGCCCGTTCGGCGGCCACACCGCCAACTACGGTGAGAAGCCGGTGCAGCGCGCCTGTGCCGCGGCCGACCGCACCGGCCACGCGATGCTGCACACGCTGTACCAGCAGAACGTCAAGTCGCGCACCAACTTCTTCGTCGAGTGGATGGCCCTCGACCTGATCCGCGACGCCGAAGGCGACGTGGTCGGCGTCACCGCGCTCGAGATGGAGACCGGCGAGCTGCACATCTTCGAGGCGAAGACCGTGCTGCTGGCCACCGGCGGCGCCGGGCGCATCTTCGCGGCCAGCACCAACGCCTTCATCAACACGGGCGACGGCCTGGGCATGGCGGCACGCGCCGGCATCCCGCTGGAAGACATGGAGTTCTGGCAGTTCCACCCGACCGGCGTGCACAACGCCGGCGTGCTGCTCACCGAAGGCTGCCGCGGCGAAGGCGCGATCCTGCGCAACAGCAGTGGCGAGCGCTTCATGGAGCGCTACGCGCCCACGCTGAAGGACCTCGCGCCGCGCGACTTCGTGTCGCGCTGCATGGACCAGGAGATCAAGGAAGGGCGCGGCTGCGGTCCGAACAAGGACTACATCCAGCTCGACATGACCCACCTCGGCGCCGAGACGATCATGAAGCGCCTGCCCAGCGTGTTCGAGATCGGCCACAACTTCGCCAACGTCGACATCACCAAGGAACCGATCCCCGTGGTGCCGACCATCCACTACCAGATGGGCGGCATCCCGACCAACATCCACGGCCAGGTGGTGGTGCCGAAGAAC
>Ga0209097_10000580_pt1 | contig 35327 bp, 29 predicted proteins | sample AD_UKC052_MetaG_FD_184419 | JGI IMG/M metagenome (GOLD analysis project Ga0209097, IMG submission 184419) | Active sludge microbial communities of municipal wastewater-treating anaerobic digesters from USA - AD_UKC052_MetaG (SPAdes) (version 2) | ecosystem: Engineered > Bioreactor > Anaerobic >... | reverse complement strand
GCCTGTTTGATGGTACGATAAACGCGACGATTGTCACTCATGGTTCACTCCTGTTCTTCCTTGGACGGAATAAACATAAGTGTACCTCATGTGCCAGTCGTCATTTGTTAAAGTGTCCGGTATTCAATCACCGCAAAGCAACTGTGTTCCATGTGAAGATGGGATGCAATCTATTCCTTGAATTCATTTTCAGGCACTGCGGAGAAATTTGCCGCCCCCTCGATGGAAGGTGAAAGACTCTCGGGGGGCGGCGTTATTACAAATTTGGTTTGACCATTACCCATATCTCAATTAAACAGCGAAGCGCAGGCCCCCCTACCCTGCTTCGCTGTATTGTAAGAAAAAATGAGATTAGAGGTTGAGAAAGGTGGCCGCAAAAGCAGCAACAGAAGCCAGAAAAATGACCACTGATCCCGCGATGGCAAACCATTTTTGAAAGGCAGAATTGACGTATTCCTTCATCAGCCTCCTGTCGCTGGTCAGGCGGATGAGATAGGAAAACACCAACGGCAGGATAGCCGCGTTGATGCCCTGGGTGGTAATGGCCAGGGTAAAGAGATTAATGCCAGGCAAAATGGCAAAACAGGCTGCCACCACCAACTGAATGAACATGATGATATAGAAAGTGCGGCTCTGTTTGAAGCTGGTATCCAGACCGCCTGAAAGCCCGAAAAATTCTGAGAAGGCATAAGCGCTGGAGAGAGACACCACCACCACCCCCATGAACCCAGCGTTGAGAATGCCAAGAGCAAACAGGGTGGATGCCAGGTGTCCGGCAAAGGGTTCAATCGCCAGGGCAGCTTGTTCGCCTGTTTGAATGGTGATGCCGTGAACAAACAGGGTGGATGCGGTTGCCACAATCATGAAAAAAGAGAAGAAATCGGTCAAAAACGCCCCAATATAGGTCTCAAGAAGGGAATATTTGACCTTGCCAGCTTCAATTTTTTTATCAAAGCTGAAACTGGAGACAAAAAACTGGCCCCAGGGGGTGATGGTGGTCCCCAAAACACCCAGACCGATGATCAGGTAATTTCGCATATAGGCTGCGTCAAAAGTGACCCCATGCGGATAAACCAGGTTACTCAAGGCCATGCCCCAATCGGGTTCGGCCTTGAAAGCAGATATGATATACATCAGGTAAAACAGGCTGGTCAACAGCATCACTGTCTGGGTCAATTTATAATTGCCGCGGGTGACAAAGACGAAAATGAACACAATCATCAAAATGACTGCCGGAATGGCGGGGATATCGAGGAGATCGCTGGTCACTTTGATGGCAGCCAGATTGCCAATGATGGTGCCGGTGTTGGCCAGAATTAGAGCAGCAAAGATCAGCAGCGAGACCTTAACCCCGAATTTTTCGCGGATCAAATCGGCCAGCCCGCGCTGAGTGACCACTGTCAGGCGCATACCCATTTCCTGGGTGACGGCCAGCAAAATGGTGATGATCAACAGGGCAAACAGAATGGGATAACCCAGTTTAGCCCCGGCAATGGAATAAGTGGCCACGCCAGAAGCATCATTGTCAGCCATGGCGGTGATGGTGGCCGGGCCAAACACCGAAAAGAAGATGAGAATCCGGCCAAAAACCCGTTTGAAGAAGCTGCGGTTGAAGAAATCGCGTGCGGTGAAATTCATGGAAAAGTTTCCTTTCAGCGGAAATAACGCGGCAGGCGTTTTTTCCATGCAGTGGGGATGATCTTATCGAGGGCGTCATCTGAGGTGACGATACCCAGCATAACCCCGTTCTCGTCCGTCACTGGCAGAGCCAGCAGGTTGTAACGCGCCACCAGTTGGGCGCATTCATCCTGTCCATCCTGAGGCAGCACCGTTATGATGCGCTTGTGCATGAAATTGTCCACAGGGGTCTGTGGGTTGGCCAGCACCAGATCACTGAGCGAAATAACACCCAGAATGTGCTCCTGTTCATCCGTCACATAGACATAGAAAATGGTTTCTGCTTCCTGCGCGGTTTCCCGCAGCACCTGGATGGCTTTTTCAGCCGTCAATCCGGGGCGGATGGAGATATATTTCGTGGTCATGATGCCACCGGCGCTGTCATCCGGATAAGCCAGCAATTTGCGCACGTCTTCGACTTCATCCTGATCCATCATATTCAACAGCTTGGCGCTGCGCTCTTCCGAAAGCTCACCCAACAGATCCGCTGCCTCATCGGGCGCCATTTCTTCCAGCACATCAGCCACCTTCTCGTCAGACATGTTTTGCACAATGCTGACCTGGAAATCCGATTCAATCTCTTCCAGCGCATCCGCCAGGTGCGGCACATCCAGGCTGTCGAGCAATTCCGTGGACTGCTTATGATTCAGATCACTGAGAATATTGGCCAGGTCAGCCGGGTGGAGGTCTGACATGTGCGTGGTGGGAACCCGCAGGCGCATATGCTGACCGGGCGCCAGCAATTCCACATCGTCCCATGAAATAAAAGTCGCTGGTATACTGCGCCTGATAAACGCCGCTGCGCGGCGCACCAGGGTTTCGATGCCAATTCGGCGCAGCAACCCAGAGACCCCCACATCCACATTGCTGACATAGATTTCATTGTTAACCCGCAGCAATTCCAGATCATTCACCCGCACCACACGAATATCGTCGGTGTCTACAATTTGCTTGTCCAGCACATCTTCGGCGAGATATAAATCCTCGTTACCGGGAGCATATGGTGTGATCTCTTCCAGCTGGCGGACAAGGGGAATGGCAGCGGAAAATAAAACCAGCACATCGCTGAAAGGGACGACGATTTTTCGATGATGATGCGACACAACCGCAGCCACCACCACCGGATGGGGCGAAACGGGTTGGGCCGCGGCAACCACATCTTCAAGATGACCAATGACCTTCCCTTCAGGATCGGTCACCGGCTTACCCAGGATTTCACTCAAATAGGCCATTTTTGCCTCCTGTTGCGACATAAATTAAACCACTTTGCCCCAGGCAAAATGGCTGACATGGATTTTACAGGCTGGCAACTGGATTGTCGAAAAGGTTGTTGAAAATTCAAGAAACTGGCGGCACGCGGTTCCCCCTCCTCCGCCAGAAAAGTCGTTTAGAGGTTCACCCGCACCGGGGCGTTCAGATATACCCAGGGTCTTAAACTATCATCACCCTCATCAGACTGACCGTTGTCAGCCACTTTTAAGGCACTATCGTCCACGGTAATTGGGTTTCTCCTCTTTCAAAAATTCGATTGGCACAAAAACCCTCTTTGTTTATGAGAGGCATTCTGCGCGGGTATTTTACGCCTGTTACAGGGGATTGTCAATAAAAATTATCCGATTTTCAAGAAGCAAACCGGACAACTTTTGCGCTGTTTGTTATTTTAGATAGAAAGAGCCAGGTACATTTTATGAAGCGGACCGTTTTTTCGCCTGCCCGGCTTGAACGGCAGCGATCACCCATGTTACCAGTATCAGGATCAAAATATAGGCAATCATCAACACCTGTACCAGGCTTTCGACGGCATTGCAGCTTTGCTCATCATCAATATTGCCGATGCAGGGATAAACTGCCATAAACAGAATCATCAATACCATGATGAGCCAAGCTGGCAGCAGCAGCCCGTTCTGCTGGCGCAAAATGAGATCAACGAGCAGCAGCACCACCACTAAAGGCATTCATCAACAAGGTCCATTGGCAGCAATGTAAAAAGACAGACGCCTTCGAAGCTGTGATCAACGGCACCTATCCTGGTAAAATTGTGGTCTTCCTGCAGATTCACAACCTGCCGTTGATGGGCCTCAACGAACTGGCCGAACGGCTGCCGGATGTGGCCGCCAAATTAGGCGACAACCTGATGTGAACCAACGCAGCTGAAGAAGCGCTGATTAATCAGCTCTGGGCAGAGCAACCTGAATAAGCCGCATATCCGGCCAACCATTGGAGGTTTATGATTTTCACAGTCACCTTGAACCCGGCTGTTGACCGGGAACTGATCGTCACCGAAATGGTGTTCGATTCTGTTTTGCGAGCGGTGGAAGCCCGGGTGGATTTTGGCGGCAAGGGTTTTAACGTAGCCCGCCTGCTCAAAGGCCTGGGCGCTGACTGTGTTTGCGTGGGCTTTTTAGGCGGCCGCACTGGCGAACTGCTGCAAGATGGTTTGCGTTCCCTGGGCATTGACACGGATTTTGTCTGGGTGCCCGGTGAAACCCGCACCAATATCAGCATTGTTGAAACCGTCCAGAGCCGCTATCTCAAAGTTAATGAAAAAGGTCCCGTCATCAGCGCCGAAAAGCAGGCCGAACTGCTCGATAAGATCCGCTCGCTGGCCCAGCCAGGCGACTGGTGGATTTTGGCTGGCAGCCTGCCGCCGGGGGTGCCAGACACATTCTATGCCGATATCATCCGCATTCTCAATAAAAAACAGGCCCGCACCGTGCTGGATACGTCAGGGGCGGCTCTGCGCGCCGGGTGCCTGGAAAAGCCCTACCTGGCCAAACCCAATGCGGAAGAAGTACACACCCTCACCGGTATGTCCGTGGATACGCTGCCTGAACTGACGGTTGCCGCCCGGGCCATTCTCGCCCTGGGAGTGGAGAATCTGGTCATTTCCATGGGAAAAGAAGGTGCCATTCTGCAAAGCGCGGAAGGCGCCTTTCTGGCCCGCAGCCCGGCAGTGATGGAAAAAAACCCCATCGGCGCCGGCGACTCCATGGTGGGCGGCCTGATCTGGGGACTGACCCAGGGAATGAGTCTCAAGGAAGCCTTGAGCTGGGGCGTGGCCAGCGGCGCAGCCACCGCCAGCCTGAGCGGCACCGAAGTAGGCTCCCGTCCACTGATTGAAAGCCTGCACCAGCAGGCACGGATTGAACCGTTAACATAAACGGTTTATAATCACAAAAAAGGTTGCCATGCTGTTTGAACAGCATCGGGAAAAAGTCTATGGGCATGCATAACCGCCAAAGCAATAATGCCTTCATCCCCACCTCCGATTTATCCCAACTGGATGCACTAATCATTTCCATGGATATCCGGTAACCCCAATTACTGCAGAGAAAAGCGGCCCTGGTCTGTCTGAAAGCCGTCACCGGCCAGCCCGACGGGATTCGAACCCGCGATCTCGACCTTGACAGGGTCGACGGGATTCGAACCCGCGACCTCGGCCCTGACAGGGCCAGGGGGAATCGAGCCCGCAATGCTGGCGCAGGCAGATCCCTGAAAGGCAAATCCCTGCGAGCGCAATCTTGATTGCAAAAAAGCCGTGATTGACGCGGCTTTTTTTGCATGTTATAATGCAAACGATTGCATAAAGGCCGACCAACCGATGAGCAAAAAGAGCACCCAAACCCTCGAAGATATCGCCCGCCTGGCAAATGTCTCCCCATCGACGGTTTCGCGCGCTTTAAATAACAGCCCCCTGATTAATCCCGAAACAAAAAAACGCATTCAAACCATCGCCCGCGAACAGCATTTTCGGATTAACGCCTCGGCTCGCAACCTGCGCCTGCGCCAGAGCAATACCATTGCTTTTGTGGCCCCCAACTATCAGCCGGAATTATTCTCTGGAACAGATTTGTTTGGGCTGGAAATTTTAAGCAGCATTGGCAACGGCCTGCACACCCTGGGTTACGATCTTCTCGTCATCCATGTTAACCCAAGCGAAGAAATTAACTGGGCGCAGTCCTACCTCGACAGCGGGCGCGTGGATGGCTTTATCCTGATGACTTCTCATCACCGGCGCTCACAGATCAAAAACCTGATCGATATTGGCGCGCCTTTCATTGGCTGGGGCATTCCCATTCCTCAATTCAGCTATTGTTCGGTGACTGGCGATAATATCACAGGCGGCCTCCTTGCCACCAACCACCTGATCCAGATGGACCGCCAGCGCATTGCTTTTTTGGGTGGTCCAGAAGAAGCCCTGACCGTGCAATACCGCTTCAAAGGCTATGAAAATGCCCTGCAGGCGGCCGGGCGCAGCGTGGACCCCGCTTTGTTGGCTTATTCCGGCTATACGTTTGCCTCGGGCATGGCCGCCATGCGGCGCCTAATGGATCAGGCGCCGGACCTGGATGCTGTTTTTGTCAACAGCGATCTGATGGCTGTGGGCGCCATCCAGGTCATTCAGAGCAGCGGCAAACGGGTTCCAGAGGATGTGGCTGTGGTGGGCTACGATGATCTATCCATTGCCGCCTATAACAACCTGCCCCTCACTACCATCCGGCAGAATCTGCCCATGGCTGGCAAACTGCTTGCCGAAAACCTGATCCAATACCTCCAGACGGGTATTGTCACCAACGTTACCATCCCGGTGGAACTGGTCATCCGGAAATCGGGTTGAGCCAGCGCCATCATCTTTTTTTAGACAGGCCTGCAATCGGTTGCAAAAAAGACCGCCCTGCAGGGAAAATTGAGAAAAAAGGAGCTCGTATGAACCGGACCAAGAATGCCGAATCGATTTCACCTGATATTGCCGGGCGGGTCAATGCCCTCCTGGAGCACATGAGCCTCGAAGAAAAAATTGGCCAGCTGACCCAGATCAGCGGAGCAAATTTTATGCCTGGTCCCAAAGCTGAGGACATCATTCGCAAAGGCGGCGCTGGTTCGGTGCTCTGGCTGAATGACACCCGCCGTTTCAACGAACTGCAAAAGATCGCCGTGGAAGAAAGCCCATCGGGTATCCCGCTGCTTTTTGCGCTGGATGTGATTCACGGCTACCGCACAATTTTCCCTGTGCCGCTGGCGATGGCCTCCTCATGGGATCCGGATGTGGCGGAACAGGCGCAGGCTGTGGCAGCCCGGGAAGCGCGCGCTGCCGGTCTGCACTGGACCTTTGGCCCGATGCTGGATATCGCCCGTGACGCCCGTTGGGGACGCATTGTGGAAGGCGCAGGGGAAGATCCCTGCCTGGGCGCCGCCATGGCTGCCGCCCAGGTGCGCGGCTTCCAGGGGGCTGATCTGGCAGACCCGGAACGGGTGGTGGCCTGCGCCAAGCATTTTGCCGGGTACGGCGCGGCGGATGGCGGGCGCGATTACGATCCGGTGTTCCTGCCGGAGGCGCAGCTGCGCAATGTTTATTTCCCGCCTTTTCAGGCGGCGGTGAAGGCCGGCGTGGGCACCTTTATGAGCGCCTACATGGATCTGAATAATGTTCCAGCCAGCGGAAACCGCTGGCTGCTGCAGGATGTGCTGCGCGGGGAATGGGGCTTTGAGGGTTTTGTGGTCAGCGATGCTTTTGCGGTGGCCAACCTGGTCACGCAGGGGTATGCGCGCGACAAGCAGTATGCCGCCCTGCGGGCTTTGAAGGCCGGCCTGAACATGGATATGGCCTCCAACACCTACCTGGATCACCTGGCCGGGCTGGTGAAGGACGGGGCGCTTTCAATGGAGCAAATCGATGCCATGGTGCGGCCCATCCTGACGATTAAGATGCGCATGGGATTGTTTGAGCATCCTTATGCTGACGAAACCCTGCTGGAAAAGGTGCTTGCCCGGCCAGAACACCGGCAGCTCAGTCGGCAGGCAGCGCAGAGGTCAATGGTGCTGCTGCGCAATGAAGGCGGTCTGCTGCCGCTCGCAAAGAGCCTCAAAAAGGTGGCTGTCATCGGCCCGCTGGCCGATTCACCAGAAGCCACCGAAGGATCGTGGATGGTGTTTGGTCACAAACCGGCCGCTGTGACGGTTCTGCAGGGCATTCGCGCCAAACTGCCCGAGGCCCTGGTTTCATATGCGCCCGGGCCGGAAATTCGCCGCGACATTCCATCCCCCTTCGAAGATTTCAGCCCTGAAACGAAGAAACCCATCCAATCTCCTGAAGCGGCCGAAGCCGCCTTCCAGGCTGCCGTGGAAATCGCGCGGGATGCGGAGCTGGTGGTGATGGTTTTGGGCGAAAACGCCGATATGGCCGGGGAGTTTGCCTCGCGCGGTTCGCTGGACCTGCCCGGACGGCAGGAAGAACTGCTCAAGACCGTGGTGGCCCTGGGGAAACCTGTGGTGCTGGTTCTGTTGAACGGGCGCCCTCTGAGCATCAACTGGGCCGCGGAACATGTGCCGGCCATTCTCGAAGCCTGGGAACCCGGGACAGAAGGCGGCCATGCCGTAGCAGACATCCTCTTTGGCGATGTGAACCCCGGCGGCAAGCTGCCTGTGTGCTTCCCGCGCAGCGGCAGCCATGCGCCGCTCTATTATGCCCGCACCCTCACCCATGAACCCGAAAGCAATCCTCGATACCGTTCACGTTATTGGGACAGCCCCACCACCCCGCTTTACCCCTTCGGGTTCGGCCTCAGCTACACCCAATTTGTCATTGGCGGCCTCAAGCTGTCGGCAGCACAGGTCAAAAAAGGCCAGTCGGTGAGCGTGACTGCCGAGGTGACCAATACGGGCAGCCTGGCCGGGGATGAAGTGCTGCAGCTCTATATTCACCAGAAATGGGGCAGCGATTCGCGCCCCATGCGCGAACTGAAGGGTTTCAAGCGCCTCACCCTCCAGCCTGGCGAAACAAAAACCGTCACCTTCACCCTGGGCCCGGATGAGTTGGGTTACTGGAGCACCCATGTCAACGGCTGGCTTCAGGATGCGGCTGCCTTTGACATCTGGGTTGGCTCCGATTCGCTGGCAGCCCTCCACGCAGATCTGGAAGTCGTTCAATAAAAATCTGGACCATTCCTCCAATAAATTTACGCCGTCGAGCAGTAACATATGGAAAGCAAAACAAAAAACAAAAAAACGCGGGAACAAATTGAAAAAATGGTCCTCCGGGCATTCAACGGTCTGGGCCTTGCTGCTGGCGAGGACGCCATCGTGGAAATGAAGGGAGGCTGGTTCAATGCGGCCTACCAAATCAGGCTGGCCGACGGCCGGGAGGTGATCCTCAAAATTGCTCCGCCGCAAAACGCGGAAGTGATGCTGTATGAAAAAGAGATCATGGCCACCGAAGTTGCTTCCATGCGCCTGGTGCGTGAAAATCCGGCCATTCCAGTGCCTGAGATCTATTATTATGATTCATCACATGAATTATGCGACTCAGATTATTTCTTCATGGAGAAGATCCATGGGGATAATCTCGAACATGTGAAAAACGGCCTGCCGCCCGAAACACAGGAAGCCATTGATCTGCACATTGGCGAAATTGTCCGTGAAATCAACCGCTTTCCGGGTGTCTATTTTGGTTACAATGGCAACCCGGATCTGCGCGCGAACACCTGGAAAGAAGCTTTTCTAAAAATTATCGAATCCGTTCTGGAAGACGCTGCCCGAAAAAATGTGGTTTTTGACTTCAGTTATGAAGACATTCGCGCGGCCATCCAGAAGCACGCTCCCGCGCTTGAAGAAATTACCTCCCCCTGCCTGGTCCATTGGGATGCCTGGAACCCCAATTTCTTTGTGAAAGACGGCAAAATCAACGGCATCATTGATTTTGAACGGGCGCTGTGGGCTGAGCCGCTGATGGAAGCCCAGTTCCGGCAGTTTTTCAACGAAGATATTTCCAACAGCATGCGCGGATATGGCAAAACATCTTTCACCCATGCCGAGGCGCAGCGCAACCACCTCTATTCGCTGCACCTTGCCCTGGTGATGCACACCGAGTGTTTTTACCGCCATTATGACACGGATGATGTGTTCAACTTTTCCCGGCAGTTGATTGCCGCCACCATGTCCTGGCTGCAGGCCAACTGAGCGCTCAGGCTGATCATTTTTGAGCGTTAATTTTCATCCTATCCATACCATCTGATCCGCCAGCCTGCCCTGAGGGGCACAAGAAACCGGATCCACTCAGATATACAGGAGATTTTATCCATGCCAATAGAAACCCCCGCCTACCTCAACCCTTCCCTGAGCGTTGAAGAGCGCGTCACCGATCTTCTCGGCCGCATGACGCTCGAGGAGAAAGTCGGGCAGCTCATCATGTGGGATGCACGGTCTGAAGATCTGTCTTTTATCAACACGCGCTATCCGGGCTCAATTCTGCATATTTGGGGTGAAAAGCTGAACCGGGCCATGGATATGGCGGCCAAAAACCGGCTTGGCATTCCTCTGCTGGTGGGTGAAGATGCCATTCACGGTCATTCTTTCTGGAAAGGCGCCAATATCTTTCCAACCCAGCTTGCCATGGCTTCCAGCTGGAACCCTGACCTGCTTGAACAGGTTGGCCGGGTGACCGCCAGGGAGGCGGCTCCGACCGGCGTTCACTGGACTTTTTCGCCGGTGCTCTGCCTGACGCGCGATTTGCGCTGGGGTCGGACGGATGAAACTTTTGGCGAAGACCCCTTCCTGATCGGCGAGCTGGGCGCGGCCATGATCCGCGGTTACCAGGGCAAGGGACTGGATGATCCGGCTGGAATACTGGCCACAGCCAAACATTACGCCGGTTATTCGGAAACCCAGGGCGGGCGCGACGCTTCTGAAGCGGATATTTCGCCTCGCAAGCTGCGCAGCTACTTCCTGCCGCCATTTGAACGCGCCGCGCGCGCCGGGGTGATGACTTTCATGACCGGTTACCAATCCATGGAGGGCGTGCCGTCCACCGCCAATCACTGGCTTTTGACCGAAGTATTGAAGGATGAATGGGGTTTTAAGGGCGTGGTGGTGACCGATTGGGACAATGTGGGGCGCCTGGTTTATGAACAGAAGGTTTGCGCCACTTATGTCGAGGCTGCGATCGTGGCCGTGCGGGCTGGCAATGATATCATGATGACCACCCCCGGTTTTTTCGAAGGCGCCATCGAAGCTGTGCGCAGCGGTCAACTGGCGGAAAGCGAAATTGACGCCCCCTGTGCCCGGTTTTTGGCGCTCAAATTCCGCATGGGCCTGTTCGAAAATCCGCGCCGCCCCGATTTACACCAGGCAGCTGTTGAAATCAGCCGCCCTGAACACCGCGCCGTGAACCTTGAAGCTGCGCGCCAGAGTCTGGTGCTGCTGCAGAATAACGGCCTGCTGCCTCTGGATACACGGTCATTGACCTCCATTGCGGTCATCGGCCCGAATGCCGATGACGACCTGCAGCAGCTCGGCGACTGGTCGCTGGGCGCCTGTCAGCATCCGCCGGAAGCCGGCAAGCAGCCGCGTGAAAAAACCACTACCATGCTGGATGGCATTCGCGCCCTGGCTCCTCAGGGCGTGACCGTTCGCTATGAGCGCGGCTGTTCAATCACTAATGACGACCTTTCAGGCATCCCTGCGGCGGTAGAAGCCGCCCGCGCTGTGGATGTGGTGGTGGCCGTGGTAGGCGATCACCTGAACTTTGTTGGCGAGGCTCTCAGCACCGCCACCCTGGAATTGCAGGGCGGGCAGATTGCCCTGCTGGATGCGCTGGCGCAAACCGGCAAACCCATGATCCTGGTGCTGGTCAACAGCAAGCCGCTGGTGCTGCCGGCTTCTGCCAAACGCGCTGCCGCCATTCTGGAAGCCTTCAACCCCGGCATGGAAGGCGGACGGGCCGCGGCTGAGGCCATTTTTGGCCTGCTCAACCCCTCCGGCAAGCTGGCGGTGTCCATCCCCGTGCATGTCGGCCAGCAGCCGGTCTTTTACAGCCAGGTGCGCGGCCAGCACGGCCATCGTTATGCCGACCTGACCCAGGAGCCGCTCTTTTCCTTCGGGCAGGGCCTCAGTTATACCCGCTATGTCTACTCTAACCTGCGGCTGGCCTCCCCCACCCTGGCTCGCGGCGAAACCGCCCGCGTCTTTGTGGATGTGGAGAACGTTGGCCAGCGGGAAGGCGTGGAAATTGTGCAGGCCTATGTCAGCGACCTGGTGACTTCGGCTACCTGGGTCAACAAAGCCTTAAAGGGCTTTGCCCGCGTCGCGCTCGCAGCGGGCGAGAAAAAGACCGTGCAAATTGAACTGCCCTGGGAAGCCTTCCAGATTGTCAACGCGCAGGCTGTGCCTGTGGTGGAACCCGGCGATTTTGAGGTGCTGGTGGGACCATCCTCGCGTGATCAGGACCTGTTGAAGGTCAAAATGACGGTTGCTTAAAAAATTGGCCGGGCGCAGTGGATTACACCGCACCCGGTTTGTTTTAAATCAGAAATTCAACTTATCTGCGGATGCTGCAAACCGGCGTTTATCTGAGGTATAATGACCGCGAGGTAAACACATGCATCCTGCTGAAATCACCCTTCAACCTTTCAAACCCGAAGATCAGGCGGCCGTTAAGGCTCTCATTCTGTCCGGCATGGCTGAACATTGGGGTTTCATCGATCCCACCCTGAACCCGGACCTGAACAACATTGCCCAAAGTTACGCCGGGGCGCATTTTCTGGTCGCCTGGCAGCAGGGGGCTGTCGTTGGCTGCGGCGCCCTGGCGCCGCGCGGCGGCGGAACAGCTGAAATCGTGCGCATGTCGGTGGCTGCCCATTTGCGCCGCCAGGGTCTGGGCGCCATGATCCTGAACCATTTGATCCAGCAGGCCCGCGCCAGCGGCATTCAGCAAATTGTGCTGGAAACCACCGAAACCTGGAGCGAAGTGGTGGCCTTTTACCTGCGCCACGGTTTTCGCATCACCCACCACAAGGATGGTGATGTCTATTTTGCCCTCGATCTGAACTGAGCTTCACAGGACACAGAAAAAGGCCTGGCTTTTTGGAAAGTCAGGCCTTTTTGCTGATCCAGGCTGGTTCACCAGCCGGTCACGGCCCGCTGAACAAAGGTTAGCACCGCCATGATCAAAAACAGCGCAATTGCCGTCATGCTCCAGGCAGATCCGGCCAGGGTGGCCACGCCCAGCAGCCCGCCGCTGCCGGCAAAAAAGAGCATCACATAAAGAATCACCAGCCAGCGCGTGTGGCGAAAATCCACTTTGAGAATGTAGTCCAGCAGGGCTTCCACCAGCAGCCATGCCAGCATGCAGCCGATCTGGATGTAATACAGCGCCGGGCGGTTCAACTGCGGTCCGGTGACCAGCAAAATGATCAGGGGGATGGCCAGCAGGAATTCAAAATAACCCATCCAGTGTCCATAAGCTGGCTTTCCCAGCAGCCTGAAGGTGAAAACAAGAATGGCTGAGATGAAAAACGCCACGGCGGTCAGCGCACCGGTCAGGTTCATGATTTCGAGCATGGCAGGTCCCTCTCCTTCTGGAAGCCCCATTACAAAATAAGATCTATGATGATCATACACTTTTTTCCGTTTTTTTGTCAGTCATATGTCAATCAAAATGGATATGATTAAGCCGGATGATTTGAACAACCACCGCTTTTTTGGCGATCCGGTAAAAGATCGCCTGATGGTGCAGATAGCCTTTGATTGAAAATTTCCCATTGGGGCTGCTCTCAAGGGGAGGCAGCCCCAAATTTTTTTGTCATCAGAATAGCCGGATGAAATCCATGGCGGCTGTGCAGAGAGAACCATTATTTTTGTTCGGAAGGGAATGATATATGACAAAACGCATTCTGGTCTTGATCTTTTTTCTGCTGCTTCTGGCTGTCTCCATCCCGGCCGCGGCAGCCCAATCCACCGCCCCGCAGAGCTTCTCCATGCTGCCCGCTGACCAGCCCGCTACCTACACCGTGTTTTTTCCGGTGGCAGCAAGAGATTTTTACCCTGGCATGGTCAAAATTCCCGCCGGAAATTTTATCCGCGGCTGCGACCCGGCGCACAATGCAGGCCTGACGTGTGACGCCTCTGAAATGCCTTCCAAAACCATTTATCTGGATGCGTATTACATGGATGTTACCGAGGTGACCAACGGACAGTATGCGCAGTGTGAAGCGGAAGGGGCGTGTTCGGCGCCCAGGTACAATCCATCCTTCAAGCGCACATCCTATTATGATAACCCGGCCTATGCCAATTATCCAGTGATCTATGTTTACCATCACCAGGCGGCGGCTTACTGCAGCTGGGCGGGTAAACGGCTGCCCACCGAAGCCGAATGGGAAAAAGCTGCCCGGGGAAGCATCGGCGCGCGCGTCTTCCCCTGGGGCGATACGGCGCAATCTTGCAGCCTGGCAAATTACTGGTATGGTTCGGCCGGCTGTAAGGGCGATACCGAGGCGGTGGAGAGCTATGCAGGCGGGGCCAGCCCTTATGGCGTGTTGAATATGTCTGGCAATGTGGCTGAATGGGTCAGTGATTGGTACGGCGATACTTATTACAGCACAGGGCCAACCATCAACCCAACCGGGCCAACTCATGGGGAATACTATGTTTCGCGCGGCGGAAGCTGGTTCTCTCCCAGTGGTGAACTTCCCGTCTCACGCCGCATTCGCTATGGTTATGCCACAAGCAGCAATGGCAACATTGGTTTCCGCTGCGCCATCACAGCTCCCTGAACATGAATCACCGCCAGGCGAAAACCTGACGGTGATGGATCTGGTTTAGAAAATCAGCGTTTCTCCGTCTGCCGGAATGAGCAGGCGTTCAGGGCTGATGCCCTCCGCGCTGGCATGTGCGCGCAGCTCTGCCCGGCTGACGGTGGCGTGGTCCACCGCTTCCATGTGAATGGCCGCCACCGTGCTTTGCGGCGCCAGGCGGCACACCTCTGCGGTCTGCCCGGCATCCATCAAAATCAAAGTGCGCTCCGGCCCCCACACCGCCCCGCACGAATGGGTCAGAATCACCTGCGGCCGGTAATGCAAAATGGCGTCGCGCACGGTGTCCGTCAGAATTGAATCCCCCACCCAATAAACCGTGGGTTCGTCAGCCGCCTGCCAGATGAACCCTGAAACCTCCCCCATATCATCCAGCACCTTGCCAGTGCCGTGCTGCCCTGCCACGCGCGTCACCGTCAGGCCGCGCCATTCGAGCCGGTCGGCCACCGGGTGCAAACTGGTAAAGCCAATTTCTGCCAGCTTGCCGGCGTCCTGCGGCTGGCACAGGATGGGCAAATCTTTGGCCAGCAGCTCCCGCGCTGCCGGGTCAAAATGATCCGAATGCAGGTGAGAAATGAGGGCAAATTCTGCCCCCTCCAGCACCTGCTGCGGCGTGCAGGGCAGTTCCACTCCCGGATTCAATGACTTGCCGCTGTATGTGGGGCGCGAAAATGCCGCGGCCAGGTAAGGGTCCATGACAAAATGCTGTCCGGCATATTCAACCCGCGCTGTGGCGTTGCGAAAGAGGGTCAATTTCATGGTAATGGCTCCTTCTTAAGGGTATCCCTGTATGATGAAATTTGGGCGGATACTCTGTTCAGTATAGCATATTTGAAAGGAGAATCGCTGTCTTTTATGCCTATGCGAAATTTAGCCGTTTGCGTCAATAATCCCTTTTTGTGCATCCAAAATCATCTCCAGCGCCCTGTTTTAGGGATATGATGGTGCTGAAAAGCCACCTGAACAATATGAGGAGATCATGAAATATAAATGCGTGACAGCCGTCCAGCGCGGCGGCCCTGAAACCCTGCAAATTTTTGAAAAAGAACTCAGACCGCCTCTCAAGAGCGAAGTCCGGGTGCAGGTTCTGGCTGCTTCTGTCTCTCTGCCGGATATCGAAGCCCGTTACGGACATTCCCCCTTTCCTCCCCGGCTTCCCTTTGTGCCGGGTTATGCCGTCACTGGTGTGGTGGAAGCAGCTGGTCCCACGGCGACCCATGTTCATCCGGGAGACCTTGTTGCGGCGCTGACTGTCTATGGCGGCTACTCGGAAAGAGTCTATGTGCCCGAGAACAAACTCATCCCCGTCCCTGCTTTTCTTGATCCCGCTGAAGTGGTTCCCCTCATTTTGAATTACATCGTCGCCTACCAGTGCCTTCACCGGACAGCCCGGGTGCAGGCAGGTCAAAAAGCCCTGATCATTGGCGCCAGCGGCGGCATTGGCACAGCTTTCCTGCAGTTGGGCCGCCTGGCCGGTCTCACCCTCTATGGGCTGGCCTCCAGAAGCAAGGCGTACATTGTGCAGGATTTGGGCGCTTTTCCGGTTGATTATCAGTCCCAGGATTTTACTGCTATCATCCGTCAAAAAGAGCCGGCCGGGTTGGACGTTGTTTTTGACGGCATGGGCGGCGATTATCTTCCCCGCGGTTTGCCCCTGCTCAGGCGCGGCGGCCGCTGGGTCAGCTATGCCAACCCGCGCAGCCTTCGCGGCATAGGTCAATTGCTGGGAAGGGCTCTCTGGCACAATCTCATTCCAGGCGGCAAATCCATTGCCCTCTACGGCACAGGGGCATCCTACCTTGACCAACGCCCTTTTCTGGAAGATTGGGCAGCCCTGTTTCGCCTTCTGGCTGAAAAAAAGATCGCGCCTGTCATCGCCGCCCGTTTTCCCCTGCTTGAAGCCCCGCAAGCCAATGCCTTGCTGGAAAGCGGCGGCGTCATTGGCAATATTGTGCTGATCAATCAGTCATAAGATTCACCGTAAGTCTCATCCAAATTTTTGCCGGGTGCTGAGAATGGCGATCCGCCGCGGGAATCTCTTGCGCCTTCAGCCTTTTTGTCAGTCATTTGTCAATGGAAGACAATATACTTTATGGGTAATAATCAGCTCTCGAGCCCTATCACCCGCGGGACAATATGGAGAAAAAATGAAAACTAACTTTTTCGCTGCGCTGCTTGTCATCCTGACTTTTTTCATCACATCCTCTTCCCTGGCCCATGCGCCCATTTCTGATCCTGCCGGCCAGGTCAGCACCTGGCACAAAACCACTCAGGGAATGTGGGGGGCTAACGCCACTGCCCTGGCGGTTTCTCCCGATTTTGCCAACGATCAATTGCTCCTCATTGGCACCAACCGGGGTATTTTCCGTTCCATTGATTCAGGCGATACCTGGGCCCACGCGCAAGGCATCGATATTGCCACTGGATATTCCGCCCTGCAGTTTTCTCCATCTTTTGCGTCTGACCGCACTGTGTTTACCTGGATGGATGACAGGCTCTATCGTTCCACCAATGGCGGCGAAAACTGGTCTCTTTTCTATACCGCTTCTGCCAACATCTATGCTCTGGCCATTTCTCCCGCCTTTGCTGTTGATCATACGGCCGTCCTCGGCACCTATGGCCAGGGACTTTATATCACCACTGACAGCGGCGCCACCTGGCAGCCAGCCAATACCGGGCTGACAGATATCTATGTCCTTTCGGCGGCCTTTTCGCCCTCCTACGCCAGCGACCATACCCTCTTTGCAGGTACGCATGGCAAAGGAATTTTCTTCTCCACGGATTCTGGCGCTCATTGGAACCCGCTGAATACTGGCCTGCCGCAGTACGGCGGCGGGGGTTATTACAATATCAGCGATATTTTCCCATCGCCGGCCTATAACACAGATCACACCATCTTCATCCGCGTGTTGGGTTATCTCTACCGCACCACCAACAGCGGCACATCCTGGACGGTTGCCTCGGGTTTGCCCACCTATCTCCATTCCCTGGCCCTGGCGCCCGATTATCCCACCAGTCACCGCGCCTATGCCACCATCCATACCCTTGGCGGACAAAAAAATTTATACATCACTCAAAATTCCGGCGATACCTGGTCATTGCAAACCGCCAACTTCAACGGATGGAAGCTGGGTATGCAAATGAATGCCTCAAATGAAAAAATCCTGTTCAGCACCAGTGATAATGCCATCATCCGCTCAGACGACGAAGGGCTCACTTCGGACATTCTTGCAGCCGGCCTGGATGTGCTTGCCGTGCCTTCCATCGCCATCTCGCCGAACTTCGCAACGGATGGCACACTCTTGGCCGTTGGGAATCAGCACCTCTACCGTTCGACCAACACCGCGCAGCTCTGGGCGCCTGTCACCGAAGGCTTCCTTCCAGACGATTCCGCCTTTTCCGTGGCCGTTTCTCCGGCTTTTGCCACCGATCAGATTGCCTTTGTTGGCGCCGAGTCAGGCGTCTATCGCTCGTCAGATGGCGGCCTCACCTGGCAAATTTCATCATCCGGCCTGCCTGGCTCGCGGGTCACCGCACTTGCCGTCTCGCCCAACTTCACTCATGACCATCTGGTCTTTGCCGGATTGAACGCTGATAATACCAACATCTATATTTCTCGTGACAGCGGCGCCACCTGGAATCCAACCGGCGACACCTTTAGTGAGACTGTGGTTGGCTTCGTCTTCTCTCCTCAGTTCAGTCAGGACGGCATTATCTATTCCCTGCACAAGGGTGCGAACGCCGTGATGCGCACCAGCAGCGGAGATTATTCCACCTGGGTTAACAACGGCCCCGGGCATGAAGTCATTGGCCTGGCCCTCTCCCCTGGTTACCCGGCTGATAAAACGATTTATGCATTGACCAGCGGCACCTGGGATGGAAAGCCATGCGCATTCTTTCAAAAAACTACCGATGATGGCGAAAGCTGGGAAGTTATTCATGTTTTCCCCCAGGAATTCACGGCCACCTACCTGCTCATGTCGCCCCATTTTGCCGCCGATCAAACCTTCATCGTCAGTTTTTATGAGTACGGTCTGATGCGCTCCACTGATGGTGGAGAAACATGGAATGCTTTCAACGCAGGGCTGAGCGACCAGGAGATCATTTTTATGGCCAGCGCCGAAAGCGCCGCCAGCCAATGGATTGCCGGCACGGTCAATCAAAGTGTCTGGATTTATGGCAATGTTGAGGTCACGCCGCGGCTCTTTTTGCCATTTGTCAATGTGCCCTGATGTTCCAATCGAGACCGAAAGGGCAAGCCATTTTAGAATTCGACATAATCGCCAGCGGCCCGTTCCTGATCCGTGCCAGGCCAGCGCGCGCCAATTTTGTCAGCCAGAAAGGCCAGGTATTCTTCTGCTACCGTGCCGTAGGATGAAGGTTCCGTTTTATCTACCAGGTTTTCCGTGGGTTCAGGCGTTGGCGCCTTTGCGGTTGGCGGCTGTTCCGTTGGGACGTTGGTGGAGAGCGCCGCTGTTGGTATTGGGGCCGGTTCTGGAATGCTCTCAACCGGCAGTGCCGTCGACGCGGCGGTGATTTCCGTTGGAGCAACCGCCGCCGGGGTGACCGTTGAAAATACCGAGCAAGACAGTGCTGTCAAAACCATCACGCAGATCAAAAGCAGGAATCTATGTTGACGCACGGTCTTACTCTACCTTTCCCCTTAAAAAAATGATGCTAGGCGGTGGTTGTATCTGTTTTGGTGAGGCATTCCAGCATCATCTGCCGATCCACCAGGCCCAAAGGGATGCCTTTTTCATCAACCACCACCAGCCATTTCCGCGCATTTCTGACCATCATTTTCAACCCTTCCACCACCGGCAGGTCCGGCGGCGCGGTCAGTGGGCCCGGCGACATCAAGTCGTAGGCGGTTTCCTTGCCGGCAGGCGGCTTGCCAAGCTGCCGCAGTGCTTCCAGAATCCCGCGCCGGACGGCCGGTTGAACCCGTGAAACCATGTCCGAATCACTGATCAGGCCAACCGCCTTCCCGCTTCCATCCACCACAATCAGGCGGTGCGAATTGCTCTGTGAAAACTTCTCCACAATGGAGGCAAGGGCTTCGTCCTGGTTGACCATGGGGACATTTTTGCTCATGATCTCCGCCACCGTGCGCACTGCCCCCACAGGTAGTTGAACAGCCGGAATCCCGGCTGGCGAATCAGCCACCTGTCGCAAAATATCCAGCCGTGAAAGCACGCCCACCAGCTCTCCCGCTTCATTCACCACCGGCATGCGTTTCAGTCCTTCGCGCGCCATGCGCGCAGTGGCCTGGCCCAGCGATTCCTTCTCTTTCACCGTGATCACCGGCCGGGTCATCACTTCTTCAACCCTAAGCGGTGATCGCTCCAGGGCGCGCAGCTCCTGGTTGATATCGCTCGAATCCATACGCACCGCCACCGAAAGCCGCTGCTGAATGCCGGCCCGTTCCAGCAAATCTTCATTGGTCAGAATACCAACCACCATCCGTTTTTGGTCCACCACCGGCATGGCCTTGATCTGATGTTCCAGCATCAGCTTCCAGGCCTCCCCCACCGGCATCTTCGGCGTCAGCGCCAGCACATCGCGGGTCATCACCTCGCCCACCAGTTTATCCGCAGGCAGAGGGTTCAAAAAGCGGTGGGTGTATTTGATCACCTGGACATCTTCCACCGTCATCAACCCTTCCCGCACCATCGGTGAAATGGCCTCAACCAGCGCGGCAATTTTCTCCGGCGTATCCACCACCTCAATCACCACCGGCAGGTCATATGAAACCACCTCAATGCGGGTGGATCGGATGCGCGAATGGGCGCCAAACCCCGCCATGCCGCGAAACACCGTGGCTCCGGCCATACCCCTCGCCCTCATAAGGTCCAGCAGAACAGAATCCAGGGGGTTACCGCGCCAGCGGTCGCTCTCTCCAATGTAAATTCGCAAGCGTTGTGCATTTTTTTGCAGGGATTGGTCAGGCATTAGGCTACCTCCTTATCATGGTTATATCCATTATAGTATTTTTTTTCTTCCTGACTTGTTTTTTTTGCTGTGGAGTTTTTATCGGAGCCAAATTGTCAATCAAAAATCATTTCAAAGGGTGGTTTGTTGTTGTCCAAAACAATTTATTGAGTATACTTAACCTAAACTGGTTATCCAGTGGATGGATCTCTTTTTCAATCACCTCATGGGCATTTTTTCTGGCATCAATATGAGGTCATGCTGGCATCTGAACGCAGTCAAGGGAAAAGGATGAAAAGGTTCCTCCAGGGCAAGCCGGATTCATGCACCCCATTCCGATGGTGGCTGATTTCCCAACCATTTCACCATCATCTGGCGCGTGTTTTGCTGTGCTTTGCCCTGTTTTTATTTTTAGCAGTCCCGGCTGCTCAGGCCCTGGCTGCCGCCGGAAGAACGGTGCGGGTGGGGGTTTATCAAAACAAGCCCAAAATCTTTACTGATGAGAACGGTCAGGCGGCTGGTTTTTTTGTTGATTTGCTCGCAGAAATAGGCAAATTGGAAGGCTGGTCGCTGGTCTATATTCCCTGCGAATGGGAAGCCTGCCTTGAAGCCCTGCAGGCCGGGCAAATTGACCTGATGCCCGACGTGGCTTATTCACGCGCGCGCGATGAAAAATATGATTTTCACCGCACGCCTGCGGCTGAAAGTTACTCCCTTTTATATGCCAATCCCAAAGCAGAAATAACCCGGCTGGATCAGCTTGACGGCAAACGCGTGGCCGTTTTAAATGGCTCCATCCAGCAAAGCGAGCTGGAAGAGATCATGTACAATCTGGGTTACCAGGTTGAATTTGTACCCGCCTCATCCCTGGCCGAAGCCTTCAGCCTGACCGCCAGCGGCACCGCAGATGCGGCTGTGGCTAACAATTTCTTTGGCAATTATTACTACCAGAGCTACCACCTGATCCGCACGCCAATCGTTTTTAACACTGCCATGCTTTTTTATGTCACGGCTCAGGGACAAAACCATGACCTGCTCGAAGCCATTAATCAACATCTGGATGCGTGGCGAAATGAACCCGATTCAATCTATATCGTCATTCTAAACCGCTGGCTTGAACAACCCTCCAGCAATGCAAACCTGGAGCGCATCCTCTGGATCACAGGCATCACCCTGGTATCCCTGGGTCTGGCCATTGGCTGGATTTTTCTGCTGCGAAAACAGGTCCGCGACCGCACCCAACATTTGCTGGAAGCCAACCGGACCCTGCAAGAAAATGAAGAGCGCTACCGCCTCATTTCAACCGTGGCTTCCGATTACATGTTCTCGACCCAGCTTGATCCCAATGGCGATCTGTCTCTGAATTGGGTGACCGGCGCTTTCGAATCCATCACCGGCTACACCTTTGAAGAATATAAAGCCCGCGGCGGCTGGCGTGCAGCCCTGCACCCTGATGATATCGAAAAAGATAACCAGGATATTGCCTGTTTACGCACAAATAAAGAGGTAATCACAGAAATTCGCACCATCACCAAAGACAAGCGCACCGTCTGGGTGCGCGTGTATGCCCACCCTCTTTGGGATGAAAAAGAGCAAAAACTGACCGGCATCTACGGTGCTGTGCAGGATATCACCGAACGCAAACAGGCCGAAGCCACTCTGCTGGATACCCAGCAGAAACTCGCCAACATCATCGAATTTTTGCCCGATGCCACCTTTGTGATTGATGAAAATAAACGCCTGATTGCCTGGAACCGCGCCTGTGAAATCATGACCGGGGTCAACAAGGACGAACTGCTGGGTCAAGGTGACTATATATACGCCGTCCCCTTTTTTGGCCAAAGGCAGCCCATTTTAATCGATCTATTGGATCATCCCTCTGAAGAGGTGGAGGCCAATTATAAATATGTGAAACTTGTTGGAGATGTGCTCTGCGCGGAATCCTTCATTCCCGGCCTGCGCAACGGCAAAGGAGCACACCTTTGGGGCGCAACCGCCCCCCTCTATGACCAAAGCGGCCAGCGCCGCGGTGCCATTGAAGTTATCCGTGATATTACCGATCAAAAAATGGTCGAAGAAGAGCTGCGCCGGAAAAACCGCTCGTTGATGACGCTCAGCGCCTGCAACCAGGCCCTTGTGCGCATCACCAATGAGAATGAACTGCTGAATGAAATATGCCGTATCATTGTTGAAATTGGCGGTCAGCGCATGGCCTGGATTGGCTTTGCGCAATCTGATGAAACAAAAAAGGTGCTTCCTGTGGCCCAATGGGGTTTCGAAGATGGGTATCTGGAAACAGCTCATATCACCTGGGCCGATGAAGAACGCGGTCGAGGCCCAACCGGCACAGCCATCCGCACCGGCCAGCCCGTCGTGGTTCATGATGTTGTCCACAACCCCCAATTTGCCCCCTGGCGTGAAGCAGCTCTGCAGCGCGGCTATGCATCTTGCATCGCCATTCCGCTGCTGACCGCTGGTCGCGCCATCGGCGCACTGGTTATATATGCCTCCGAGGTGAATGCTTTCGACAGCGAAGAAACAGAACTTTTACAGCGGCTGGCCAGCGATCTGGCATATGGCATTGAATCGCTGCGCATGCGCGCCGAGCGTGCCCACGCCGTGGAACAGCTGCGCATCAACGCGGAAGAACTGGCCGCCCTCAACATTCTGGCCCGCAAAGTCAGTCAATCCCTCTCGCTGGACGAGGTGGCCGCCGCCTCCATTGAGGAAGTGATACGGGTGGTCAAGCCCGATGCCGCAATGCTGTTTTTGCAGGATGGAAATGATCTGATTCTGAAAGCCGCTTCTCCATTAGATACCAGTTCCCGCCCCAATCATCAGGTGGGCCGCTGCCTGTGCGGTCTGGCCATCGCCACCGGCAAAGCTTTGTATTCGCAAAACATCCTGATCGACAGCCGCTGCACCATGCCATCCTGCAAAGATTCCGGCATTCGCTCGGTGGCCAACTTGCCTTTGCGCTGCGGCGAAGCCCACATTGGGGTCATCAGTCTGGCTTCCTACCAGGAACGGGATTTTGAAAAAAAGAGCACCTTTCTCGAAACCCTGGCCAGCCAGATCGCCATTGGCATTCACAATGCCCTGCTGCATGAACGTGTGCAGCAGCATGCCGATGAACTGGAAAAGCGGGTGGTTGAACGCACCCAGGAGCTGGAGTCGTTCACCTATTCCGTCTCACACGACCTGCGCGCCCCCCTGCGCGCGCTGGAAGGCTTCAGTAAAATCATCAACGAAGACTATTCCAGCATGCTCGATGAAACCGGCCAAAGTTATCTTAACCGCATCAATGCCGCCAGCCAAAAGATGAGTCGTCTGATCGATGACCTGCTCAGCCTTTCGCGCATCACCCGTTCTGACCTCAATTTGACCCGGGTCAATCTCTCTGAAATTGTTGAAAAGTTGAAAACAAGCCTCATGGAAACCCAGCCTGAGCGATCAGTCACCTGGATCATCGCCCCCAATGTGGTGGTCAATGGTGACGCTCGTTTGTTGGAGGTGGCCATGAGCAACCTGCTCAACAATGCCTTTAAATTCACCTCCAAAAAAAACTATGCACATATTGAATTTGGCGTGCAGAGAGAAAATGGGCAGAAGATTTATTATGTGCGCGACAACGGAGCAGGATTCGACATGACCTATGCGGGCAAACTTTTTGGCGCCTTCCAACGCCTGCACGCCGATACTGAATTTGAGGGCACCGGCATTGGTCTGACCATTGTCAGACGCATTCTTACCCGCCACGACGGCAAAATCTGGGTGGACAGCGCCCCTGACAAGGGAACCACCTTCTACTTCACCCTGCCTTGATCCGTCAAAGCAACCCAAAACCAGTCAGTGAATTGGCTATGCGAATTTCAGCTTCTTTTATTGTTCCAATCATCTTCACACATCTCCATCATTGCCATTATAATCGGACATTCTATCATCAGCTTGTTTACAGGAAACCATGAAATCAAACGCTTTCTTACCCTTTATTCTGGCTACCTTTGTCTTCTCCTGGATCTGCTGGGGCATTGCCATCGCCACCGGACAGCCCAGCCAATCCTTCCCCACCGTCCTCTTTTATATTCTCGGTGGAAGCGGCCCCTCCATTGTTGCACTGTTCTTTGTTTTTCGCCTTTTTGACCCGGCTGCCCGCAAGGATTTCTGGGCGCGCTTCAGCTTCAAGCGCATCCGCCCGCTCTGGTGGGTTTTATCATTGGTTGGAATGCCCGCCCTGCTGGTTGCCGGCACTGCGCTGGATGTGATCTTTGGCGGCCAGCCGCCGGCCCTGCCCAATTTATGGGCTTTGCTGGGCGACCCTGTCAGCATTCCGATATTCCTGATCATGAGTCTCATTGGCGGTCCGCTCTCCGAAGAGTTGGGCTGGCGCGGCATCGTCCTGGAATCATTCCAGAAAAAATGGTCCCCACTGCCCGCCACCCTTACATTGGGCGCCATCTGGTGGTTCTGGCACCTGCCCCTCTTTTTCATCCGCGGCACCACCCACTATGACTGGGGGCTCTTCTCGCCCATGTTCTGGCTCTTCCTGGTCAATGTGTTCTGCCTCACCCTCATCATGACCCTGGCTTATAACCATAATCAGCGCAGCATCACCGCTGCCGTTCTTATCCACTTCGCCTACAACCTGGCCCTGGCTCTGCTGGTGCCTTTTTCAACACAGGGTTTTGCCCTCATCACCCTGCTTCTTGCAGCCGCAGCCCTGGCCGCCCTGGCACTGTTCAAATGGCAGCCGGCCGCTCAGGAGCCTCGTTGACCAGCGATCTGGTGGCCTCTCTCTGGGATATCTACTGCTGCCGGCTGCGGACCTTCATCCGCAGCCGGGTTTCTAATGATGCGGATGCCGACGATATTTTGCAGGAGGTTTTTCTGCGGGTGCACCGCCACCTGTGCTGTTCGCCTGATTGGGAGCGGCCTGAAGCCTGGTTTTACCAGATCGCCCGCAACCTGATCATTGATTATTACCGCCAGCGTCCCTGGAATGAACTGCCTGATGATCTCCCCCTGCCTGATGAAAACGGCAGCCCAGCTGCTGAGCTTGATTCAGAACCGCAGCTGGCTCTCTCCTTGCGCGAAACCCTCGATGCCCTGCCTGAACCTTACCGTCAGGCCTTGATCCTGACAGAGTATGAAGGTCTCAACCAGAAAGAGCTGGCTGAAAAACTGGGGCTTTCCTTATCTGGAGCCAAATCGCGGGTGCAGCGCGCCCGCCAGAAGCTGCGTGACCTGCTGCTTGAATGCTGCCATTTTGAACTTGACCGCCGCGGCCGCGTGATAGATTATTACCCGCGCTGCTGCTGTTGCTCTGCTGAACACTAGGAACCAATGGTGTTTGCCTGGCTGGCTGAGCAACCTCTGGAAAAATTCCTCCCCATTTTCCTCTCAAAACTTGCGTCCTTTTGAAACTTTCTCCGTCTATTCAGGTGACATTAAAACAAAACCTGGAGAATATAAAAATGGACGTATTCACTCAAATTTTTATCAATGCTCTGCAGCAAACGGGCCTGAGCCTGCTGCATAACTGGCCTTACCTGCTGGTTGGGATCATCGTTTCAACCTTGCTTAAGCTCTTCGTCAATGCTGAAAAAATTTCAAACTTTCTGCGTCGTTTTAGCGGCTGTGGTGTGGTAGCCGCCACGGCTGCCGCGGTTGGCACCCCGCTCTGTTCCTGCGGTACCACCGCCGTCATTTTGGGTATGATGGCTTCCACCATGCCCTGGGCGCCAATTGTCGCCTTCATGGTTGCCTCTCCGCTCACCTCGCCAGAAGAAGTGCTCTACAGCGCCGGTCTGTTTGGCTGGCCCTTCGCCCTGACTTTCTTTGCCGCATCCATCCTGCTGGGCCTGGCTGGCGGCGCCATCGCCGCCCTGCTCGATTCTCGCGGCTGGCTAGCCAACCAATCCCGTTTTCAAGCCCCCGCAGCGGCTCCACAGTCGGTCAAAACTGGTGTCTCGGCGACATCCTGTGCTTGCAGCCCTCAGCCTGTTCAGGTGGCCGCCCCGGCAGCCTGCGCATGCAATTCACAGACTGTGGAACCTCAGGTCCTTTTCCAGCCTTCCCGGCTGCAGCCAGCCTGTGCCTGTGAGGCGTCTGCCGCAGCCCTTCCATCCGCTTCTGCGGTTTCCCAGCACAGTCCTGCTGCTCCGGCAGCTCGCGTGGGTTTTACAGATTTATTGCGTGAACTGGCCGCCAGCCTCAAACAATTTCTGCCCATGTTTCTGGGCTTTGCCTTCATCGGGTACCTGTTGAACGGCCTCATACCATCCAGCTGGGTATCCATCGTCTTTGGCAGCGGCAATATATATAGCGTGCCGCTGGCGGCCACCCTCGGCCTGCCGCTATATATCAATACCGAAGGGTCCCTGCCCTTTGTTCGCGCCCTGATTGAAAACGGCATGAGCCAGGGAGCTGCGCTGGCCTTCCTCATTGCCGGCTCCGGCACCTCATTCGGCGCCATCGCCGGTCTGCTCACCATTGCCCGCTGGCGGGTGGTGGCTCTGGTGGTGGGTATCCTCTGGGCAGGCGCCATCCTCTGCGGTTATGCCTATGATCTGATGATGATGTTGCATCTGTTCTGATAAACAATTTACCCGCTCTACCTGATCAGGCAGAGCGGGTAAACTTATTGTAACTTCTCAGGCTTGCCCCCGTTACTGCGGGTCCCTGTCCTAGAAGATGATCGTGCTTGGCGGTTCAAAAAAGGCCCGGCTGAGTAGTTATATCATGCGAATGTCAACCCATTATTTGCATTTTGGAAAAGTCTGCCAGCGGTCAATTAACCGAAACCACCGATCCCACCGCCATCAGAATGAGCGCCAGCAAAGCCAGCGCCAGCATGGCCGGGTGTCCCCAGCAGGCCAGCGTCCAGCCGGGGTCACTCACCGGGCCAGTCTTGCGCGCTTTCCAGTACATTGGCAAAGTGATCAGCGCCACCACCAAAGCGGTTGCCCCCGCCGCCAGGCGCAGCCATTCCAGAAACTGCCAAACCCCCATCCACAAAACCAGCAGGGAAGGCAATGTGGCCAGCAGCCAGGCCCACCGGGCCGGCAGGCCGGTGCGCTCATGCAGAATATCTGCCAGCGCCAGCGAAACTGACCAGTAACTGGTGATCAGCGCAACCATGATAAAAATGGAACCAGCCAGGCCGGCCCAATCGCCCATGCGCGCCGCAATGCCAATAATGGCCACCTCTGTCACCGGATCTGAAATGCCCAGGGCGATCAGCGCCACCAGCAGGGTCAGCGCGCCGTTGATACCCAAACCGGTCAAAATCGCCCGCACCGCGCCGCGCCGGTCAGCCCCCAGGCCCCTGACCACCTGAGGCACACTGTAAAAAGTCCACAGCGCATACATCACCATGCCGTAAAGCGCCAGCCATTGCGTCCCCGAGCCGGCAAGCTTGAAATCCAGATGAAAAGGCTTTGCTGCCGCCCCAATGCCCAACACCAGCACAACCCCGGCTAAAATCAGCGCGCCATAACGCTCAGCCACGCCCACGCCCTTCAAGCCAAAAAATACCACTCCGGCAGAAAGAAGGTAGACCAGAAACTCAGCTGCATGCCGGTTGAGACCCGACATTCCGGCCAGAATCTCGCCCGCGCCTGAAACATAAGCCGCCAGGTTGGCCAGGAAAGCCACGCTCAGCAGCGCGAATACCGACCACAGCAGCCAGCGCCCCACCCGTCCGCCCAGCACATACAGGCGCATCAGCTCCACAATTTGCAGATCCCGGCCGGTGCGAAACAACACCTCGGCCAGCATCAGATGAATCAATGAGCTGGCCGCCCAGGCCGCCGGCAAAATCAGGATCAGGCCGGCCAGCCCAACTTGCACTGTCAAATAGGGCACCGCCATAATTCCGGCCCCCACCCCCGCCCCCACCATCAGAGAAACGGCTTCCCATTGCGACAGCCGGTGTTGATTCATTATTTCATCTCTTTCTGCCGGTCACAGTGTGGCAATTTCGACATATGGAATGCGTCCATCCACCCGCTGCACAGCCTCAGCCGACCATGAAACGGCGTATAAATCGCTGTGGTAAGCGATATGAAAATAACGCCGGGCCACCAGCAGCAGCGGATCTTCGTCGGCCAAACCCATCATCAAATAAGCCTTACCCCGGTCGTAAGCATCCTTCAGGCAGGCCGAAAGCAGCGCCCGCATCATCACCGGATCATCATCTGCCACGCAGGTACAGGCTGCAAAAGCCAGTGGCATGGCCTGTCCCGGCGGGGTTAACGGTTTCATTCCGAGCATCCGGGCGGCCAGGTTATAAACCGGACGCAGGCGGCGCAGCGCCGGGCCATAAGAATCCACCACATCCTGTTTATAGGCAGCCTGATCCCAGGCGGCCATCACCCCCACCACCGCTCCATCACGGCGCGCCACCCTGATGTCTTGAGGTCTCAGGCCGCGCATTTTAGCGCCGCCAATGAAATCTTCCAGGGTGTACGCCGGAAAAAACTGTCTTTTGGAACCATGGTCGTTCAGAAAATCTATGATCTCAGGCAGCCTTTCCGCATCCGCCGGTTGGACCTGCACCCCTGGCGCATGGAATGGATGCATGGGCCGCAGCAGGATCGCGCAGGTGGTCAGGCCGCTGATGAAACGTGCCTGCAGGCCGCAGGGTGGCCGCGCGCCCACCAACAGCTGCCGGGCGCGGGGGTTTTCGCTGGCAATTACCCCAAAATAGAGCAGCCCTTCAGGGCTGGCCTCGCGGAAGGCCTGCGCGCCCAAATGCACCAGCCAGCGGCCGCGAAAGGCCTGCGCCACGCGGATTTGCCCAATATAACCCAGGGTCGCTGGCTGACCATTGACAAATGCCCGGCTTTCCGCCCGGCAGGCGATTCCCGCCAGGGCGCCGTCTGGCCGGTGGCGCACCACCAGCACCTGGCAGGGATCCCCCATAATGCTGGCGCCCAGAAAATAATCCGGCTCGCGGGCAAAACGCACCGCCACCGATCCTGGCATGGCCACCGCACCCACCAGGGCGCGGATATCTGCTTCATCCTCCGGCCTGGCCCAAGAAAATTCGAAATCGGGTGTGGTGATCATCGCGTCCCCAGGTACATGCCCTGTTTCTTGAAAGCCTCGCGCCGGAAAAGCGGATTGTAGGCCCAATAGGTGGCAAAGCGGTAAAGTGACGCCATGTTGGTGGCCGGGTCCAGCGCGCGTTTGAAAATGGATCCCCAGCTGCTCCAGCGCTGCCGGCATGCCCAGGCAGTCTCGGTCAGCTGGTCAGCGGTCATGCGCGCTGGCCGGAAAGCCGCCGCGTTAAAGCGGTAATCCGGATGCAGCCACCAGCGCCCGTCGTAGAGCAGCCGCCCCTCGGCTTTAAGCCGCTCATAAAATGGCGTGTTGGGGTAAGGCATCAGCACGTTGAAAGCCGCAAAGGTGAAATGGTTGGCAATGCCCCATTCACAGGTCTGCAGAATGGATTCAACCGTATCATGATCGTAACCCAGGGCAAAGGCTGCCCAGGTTTGCAGGTGAACCTCCCGCAGAGCTGCCACCGCCCCCGCATACCGGTCAAAAGCTGCCAGGTTGGCCGCTTTGTGCATTTGCTGTAAATTTTCAGGGCTCAGGCTTTCAAAGCCGATGACATTCCCCATGCAGCCGCTTTCAACAAACAGGCGCAGCAGTTCAGGATCGCGGGTATGATCCACGCTCGCCTGCGAAACCCAGTGCACTTTGAGCGGAATCAGCGCGCGCAGCAGGGCTTTGGCTGCCTCAGGGTTGGCCACAAAGTTGTCGTCCACAAAGAAAAGCTCGCGCCGCGGCTGGGCCTTGATTTCCGCCACCACCTCTTCGGCCGGGCGCACATAATTGCAATGCCCAAAATACTGGCTGACCGCGCAAAATTCGCACTTGAAACGGCAACCCCGGCCAAACTGCAGCAGGCTCACGGGCAGGTAATGCTTTCCGGCATATAAATCGCGGCGCGGCAGGATCCCCGGCTGGGGCACGCCCAGGCTGCCATCATAACGCGGCTTCAGACATCCATCATGCGCATCCGCCACCACTTGCGGCCACAGCCCTTCGGCATCGCCAGTGAACACGGCATCGGCGTGGTGGGCCGCCTCATCTGGGAGAAGGGTGGCGTGCATGCCGCCCATCACCACAGGCACTCTGCGCGCCCGGAATTCCGCGGCAATTTCATAGGCGCGGCGGGCGGTAAACGTTTCAATATTGATGGCCACCAGGTCGGTTTTTTCATCATAATCAATGACATCAACCCGGTCGTCCACTAGGCGGCAATCCACCCCCGGCGGGGTCAGCCCGGCCAGCAAACCCAGCGAAAGCGGCTCCATGCGTGCTTCATCCACAAAGTGTTTGCCGTCACTCAGGCTGCCAAGCGTGGGTTTGATAAAAGTGATTTGCATCGCGCCGCCGTTTGAAATCGCTGCTCAGCTTACCGCCGGTGGTTCGCCGCCGGCCTGGTGAAACATGGTTAATGAGATTATACAGATATCCACCATTAAAGACACAGTTTGAGCGGTTTTTCCGTCCCACGTTAAAAACTTTTTATTCGCCAATCTCTGCTATAAAAATAACATGTCACCTCGCCCCTCAGCCACCCGCACCCTTGAACATGTGCTCCTGGCCCTGCCCTGCTGGATGAAAAACCCATACACGGCTGCGAACTTTACCAGAAACGGTGCGAAATAAAGGTTATTTCGCTCATCTGGAACTTCAAGCAGCCCATGCTCTATGCCATCCTGGCCAAGCTGATTATCTCCCGGCGCTGCGGCAAGGACAACCTGATGGAAATGATTCGCATCCAGAAATCCGCCTGCCAGACCTGACTGCGCGACCTGAATGCCGCTTTTTCAACGCTCACCCTGTGCACATGGATGAATGGATGGTCTATTCATTCCGTCTGCACCGCGTTGAGGGTATGCTGAAATAGCCTGAAGCCCTTAAAACGGATCTGAACAGCCTTCCAGAAAATAATTTCATTCTCTCGTTCATCTAAAAATCCTTTCCCGGTCATCATATCTACCCCTGGCATGGGGGTCTGTCTGCGGCATCCCCTGCGCCGCTTGTGCTGCACCAGAAAATTTGCATATATCTGCTCTTTTCCCCTAACCCTTTTCTCGAAAATAGTCCAAATTACACAACACATTGTTGAATAATTTATTTATCAGCTATAATCTATCTATCATCCCGGTTCCAGGAGTTGACCATGCATGAAAACAACCGGACTGACCGGCGCATCACCCGCACCCGTGAGGCCATCCGCATTGCCCTGATCGAACTGATTGAAGAAAAAGGTTTCGACGCTATTTCCGTTTCAGATATCACCATCCGGGCCAACATCAACCGCGGCACCTTCTACCTGCACTACAAGGATAAATTCGACCTGCTCGACCAGACGGAAGGTGAGATCATTCAGCATGTCGAGAGCCTGTTTCAACAGGCCGGGTCCATTAACATGAACAATCCGATGCGCTTTGCCGACGCCTGGCCGGTCATTGTCACCTTTTTTGAATATTTGAAAGAAAACGCCGCCCTGATGCGCGCCGTGCTGGGTTTGAAGGGTGAAATGGCCCTGCAAACCCAGATCCATAAAGCCGCCACCCGGAAAATCATTGAACAGGGTTATGTGAACCAGATTCCCATGGAAGATCTGATGGTACCGGCGGAATATTTGATTTCTTATGTTGTGTCTGCCCATCTTGGCGTCATTCAAGTCTGGTTGACCAACGGATGTAAAGAATCGCCGCGTGAAATGGCGCAGATCCTTTCAAAAATCACCTTCCATGGCCCTTTCCATGCCATTCGCTGGAGACAGTCCTGATCCTCACACCTGGAGTCCGGCACATGCCCGCTCAATCCCCGCCTCTCTATCAATAATCAAAACAAATTTGCACGTCCCTGAAACTATGTGATCCACCAGGCCACACGCTGATCTGTGGGTTCCCACCCCCTGCCTTCCTTGCGCCTCCAGATCAGCGCCTTACCCTCGCCCACACCCGGCGCCGAAGAACCAGAATAGACCACCGCCTGCGCAGCGCCGCAGCTGGGCCGGGTGATGCCAAGATACACAAACACCACCTGCGCCGGCATGGGCGGCGTATTTTGCTGTTCCATCGTCATCATCATGGATAATCCCATGCCCATCCCCAGGAAAGCCGGTGGCGGGGTGGTTTCCGAGCAGGGCTTCACCCTCAAATGAGCTTCGTCGATCCGTTCAAAACACCATTCCTCAATATCCACCATGCCGCGCATTTTGGCGTGCCGTTCGTTTTTCTCTCCCTGCGGCGTTTCCCCCTCAACCAGGCAGCGCCCCAGGTCGAACCGCAGCGCCTCAACCAGGCAGGCCGGGTCTGTGGGCAGCGGCCAATTCGCCTGCAAGGCGGCTTCCCACAGTTCAGGGTCATCCTGGTCCGTCAATAAAGTTTCAAGCCCAAAAGCCTGGATGGCCGGATACGCTTTCATCTGACGCCTCCTTGGAAACACACCATCGCCGTTTTTTTACTGAGTGACTGATAGATATATTATAGACGCCAAACAGATCAACCGCGGTAAAAAAGGCTCATTTCAACCTCGTTTATGCCGTTTCATACTAAAATGAATAAGATAAGGGTTTCGTTTTGGTCTGCGCCAGCCAGCTTCAACCTGGCAAACTTGAAACAGCTCGAAAGTGAAACACCATGGACCAGCACCTTTATGACAGGCTGTTTTATCTCCTTCCCATCCTGGGCTCCTTGATGCTTGCACTGGGTCTTGCAATTCTGGCGTACCGGCGCCGGCATATACCCGGCGGATTCCTGTTTGCGATTTTTCTTCTTGCAGAAGCCTCCTGGATTGGCGGATATATTTTAGAGCTGCTCAGCCCTTCTCTGGAAGGTAAAATTTTCTGGGATGATTTTCAATTCATCGGGACGTTTATGGCACCTGTCATTGCGCTGTGGTTCACTTTCCAGTTTTGCAACGTAAAGTCCAAAATTAGCACAGAAACAAAATTGGCAATGGCTGTTCCCATTCTCATTTTGACGATCTTGGTATACACCAATCCCTGGCACCATCTGGTCATGTTGGATCAGCGGTTAATTCCTGACCATCTATTTGGCGAATATGCTTATACTTACGGCATTCCATTCTATATGGGAGTTGTCTACACCTATTTTCTATCGCTCTGGTCCATTTACCTGCTGCTGAACCTTGTATCCCGTCAGAGCGGGGTTTACCGTTTGCAAACCAGTTTTATTCTGATCGGTTATATCATCCCGGTGGCCGGATCCATCCTGACTCTGGTGGACCTGCCCTTCTTCCCGCAGCGCGATATTTCGCCCTATTATTTCGCCATTGCCAATCTCTTCATTGCCTACGGTTTGTTTCGCCTGCGCATTTTTGATATCGTGCCCATCGGCCGCAGTCTGGCGATGGACCATATGCACGACGGCCTGCTGATTGTGGATGCCGCCGGGCGCCTGGTGGATATCAACAAGGCGGCCTGCACCCTGATGAAACAGCCCGGTCTGACTGCCAGCGCCCAACTCATTCAAACTTTACCTGAGGGGTGGGGCAGCCTGTTAAAATTTGAAAACAGCGACCCGGCGGCCCGCGTCAAAGAATTTTCATGCGGCGAAGGAGCCGATGCGCAGTATTTTGAGCTGAGCACCACACCCATCCACGACCAATACGACCATTTTTTGGGTTACATACTGATTCTGCATGATATATCCATTCAAAAGAAAAGCGAATTGGTTTTGCAGACTGCCTATAACGAACTGGAACAGCGTGTTCAGGAACGCACCCGGGAATTGGCTCAAAGTGAAATCCGTTACCGTTCCATTATTGAGCAAACTTCAGATGGATTCGTCCTGATCGACCACAACGGCATCATCCTTGAAGCCAATCCCATGTTTGAGCACATTTGCGCCATCCCTCTGCAGGAGGTCATCGGGCATTATGCCTGGGAAGTTCAGGCGCGCTTATCCGGCAGCCCTGAGCGTGAAGAAAGGGCTAAAAAACTCATTCTGGATATCGTACAAAACCCCGGTAGAAACACAGAAACAGAACTTATTGAAATTCCCATCAAAATCAGGGAGGGACAGAATAAGACGATCCAGTTTTTGGTTTTTCCAATCGAGGTGGAAAATATCACCCGCATAGGCATTTTCATCCGCGATATCACCGATCTGAAACAGGCTCAGGCCAGTTTGCAGAAGCTGAACAATGAGCTTGAAAACCGGGTCGCGGAACGCACTGCCCAGCTGGAGGCTGTGAATAAGGAACTGGAAGCGTTCAGCTATTCCGTTTCTCATGACCTGCGCGCACCGCTGCGCCGGGTGAGCGGGTTTGCAGCCATGCTGGAGGAAGACCTCGGCTCCTCCCTCTCTCTGGAAAACCGCGATCACCTCCAGCGAATCGTCACCAATGTTGGCTATATGGAAGCCCTGATCAATGCCCTGCTGATTTTCTCGCGCATGGAAAGGCAATCTCTCAATCTGCAGCTGGTGCAGCCGGGAGATGTGATCCGCCAGGCCTGGGATGAGGTGAGCCGGGAACTGGGCGGCCGCCAGGTGTCCATCGAAATCAATGATCCGCCGGCCTGCCAGGCAGACCCCCTGCTTCTCAAACAGGTGTATATCAACCTGCTGTCCAACGCGGTCAAATATACCCGTCCCCAACCCGAGGCGAAAATCTGGGTGGGCTGGCAGGAACAGGATGGGGTGGTTGTGTATTTTATCAGGGATAACGGCGTGGGGTTTGATATGGCTCAGGCTGGCCGGCTATTCAGCATCTTCCAGCGCCTGCACAGCGAGGAACAATTTGAGGGCATCGGCATTGGCCTGTCCACCGTCCAGCGCATCATCACCCGTCACGGCGGGCGCATCTGGGCCGAAGCTGCACCCAACCAGGGTGCCTGCTTCTACTTCACCCTGAGCCTGGCCCGGAACACCCATTGAAAAAGCCATTCAGTTCATCGCTGAATGGCTTTTTTGTTGCCAGCATCAACCCCAAATCAATGCATCATCAATGAGTCCTCTGCAAAAAGTTGTACTTTAACAACCAAACACAAGATTGAAAGCAGGTTTTGGCCTGAGCCAACCCGCCAGTCGACGCCAAAAATTATGCAAAAAAGACTCCTTTTCCGCTACGGATGAG
>Ga0209097_10000579_pt1 | contig 35333 bp, 29 predicted proteins | sample AD_UKC052_MetaG_FD_184419 | JGI IMG/M metagenome (GOLD analysis project Ga0209097, IMG submission 184419) | Active sludge microbial communities of municipal wastewater-treating anaerobic digesters from USA - AD_UKC052_MetaG (SPAdes) (version 2) | ecosystem: Engineered > Bioreactor > Anaerobic >... | reverse complement strand
CTGCCCCGAACGCCTTGCCGGAGACTCCCACCATGGCCATCACCCTCACCCTGAGCAGCAAGAACTACTCGTCCTGGTCCCTGCGCGGCTGGTTGATGGCGCGCTTCGCCGGCCTCACCTTCAAGGAAGAGATGGTCGAACAGGACGATGCCAATGCACGCGCCGAGCTCCTGCTGCTGGCGCCCTCTGTGCGCGTCCCGCGCCTCACCCACGGCGACATCTCCGTCTGGGACACCCTGGCCATCGGCGAATACCTCAACGAGATCAAGCCCAAGGCCGGGCTGCTGCCCGCCGATGCAGCCGCCCGCGCCCACTGCCGCTCCATCTGCGGCGAAATGCACTCGGGGTTCAGCGCCTTGCGCGCGGCGCTGCCCATGAACCTGAAGGCCCATTTTCCCAACTTCACCGTGTGGTCGCGGGCCAAGGGCGACATCGAACGGGTTGTCGAGATCTGGCGCGACTGCCTGACGCGCTATGGCGGCCCCTACCTGTTCGGCACCCGTCGCACCCTGGCCGACGCCATGTACGCCCCCGTCGCCACCCGCTTCCTGACCTACGATGTGCCCCTCGACGAAGCCTGTGCGGCCTATTGCCAGACCCTCATGGCCATGCCCGAAATGGGCGAATGGATCGCCGCGGCCAAGCTCGAACCGGACGATATCGAAGAGCTGGAAGTGGAGTTCTGAGGGCCGCGCTCCCCCAGACGGTCCCGCACCATGTCGAGGCACGCGCCCGCAAGCGGTGCGTGTCCGCCGGCCCCGTTACTCGAACAACGCCTCCAGATCCACCGAAGCCTCGCGCCCCACCCGGGGCAGGCCTTCAGTCACCCAGCGTGCCGCCCTCGCCCGCCCCAGATCACGCAAGGTGTGCAGAAAGGCCCGGGTGGCGTTGAGCTTGCTCGCCCTGCCGGCCGCAAGCAGCTCTTCCGCTTCGATCAGATGGAAACGCAGCCCCGTCAGCTTGCGCTCGAAATGGCCCAGGGGCAGCCACCCCCGGCCCTCGCCGATCTGCCTGCGGGCGTGGGCGATCATGCGCATCTCCCGCAGAAAGGTGGTCGAAAACCCCAGCTCCACGCTGCGCGCGGCAATATCCTCGGCACTGCGCGGCGCCGTCGGCCGCACCAGCGGATTGAGCAGGATCAGCAGGATGTCCGGCGTGGTGCACTCGTACATCAACGGGTAGATCGCCGGGTTGGCAGTGAAGCCCCCGTCCCAGTAAGCCTCACCATCAATCTCCACCGCATGGTGCAGGGTGGGCAGACAGGCCGAGGCCAGCAGCGCATCCTCGCTCAGCTCGGCGGTATGGAACAGGCGCACCTTGCCCGTGCGCACCTGGGTGGCGGCAATGAAGAGCTTGAGGGGGCACTCACGCCGGATGCGCTCAAAATCGAACTGGGCCCGCACCACATCGCGCAGGGGGTTCAGCTCGAAAGGGTTGAGCTGGTATGGCGAGAACAGCCGGGTGATGCCCAGCATCATGTTCACCGCCGCCGGCAGCGAACCATCCCCCGCCGGGTTGAGGCTGTGCAGCAGATCCAGCTCGAAGGGCGTGGTATCGGCCACGGCCTCCCAGAAGGCGCTCAGGCTCTCCCTCGCCCCCTCCGCGCCGCCCGTCGTCCAGCCCTGGGCCAGGGCCACGGCATTCATCGCCCCGGCGCTCGTCCCGCTGATCCCCTCCAGCGCCACCCCCTCCTCCAGCAGACGATCCAGCACCCCCCAGGTATAGGCCCCATGGGCACCGCCCCCCTGCAGGGCCAGGCTCAGGGCCGACGAAACCGCAGTGTCCTTCTTCTTCCACCATCGACTGACTGACATCGCGCTACTCCTTCAAGACGGCACATGCTGCACCGCACAATACAGGAAGGAGGGACGGAGAAGGGTTTCAGAAGTTCGAAACGGGTGGGCAGCCACGGGAGCTCGCCCTCCAGGACGCTGCGGCCAGCGTCTTCACCTCCGACCAGCGCGCTCCGCCCCACCCGCGGACGGAATCTGTTGCCATCAAAAGCACCAAGCCCTGAATCTGTGCAGAGCCACCGCCCCGTGCTCTACTCCCATCGTTCAGAAATTTCTTCAGGAATCCCGTTCCCCCCATGCCCCCGCCCTCCCCGCCTCACCCCACGCAAGGCCTGTCGGACACCACGAAAGGCCTCCTCGCCGGCCTGCTGGTCGTGGCCTGCTGGTCCGGGTTCAACATCGTCTCGCGCTTTGGCACCAAGGGGCTGTTCACGCCCTATGACCTGGCCGCTATGCGCTACGGCGTTTCCGGCCTGCTCGGCGGGCTCTACTTTCTGCGCAACGCCCCCTTCGCCGACTGGCCGCGCTACCTTGCGCTCAGCGTCTTTGGCGGCCTGGGTTACGGGCTGTTCGTCTATTCCGGCTTCTCGTTCGCCCCCAGCGCCCACGCCGGGATCTTCGTGAATGTGTGGCACCGGGAAGGAGAGCAATACGGATGATGGTGTCGGCAGGGGGTGGGCGGGTCGGGTTGTCGGCCTTATGGAAAGCTTTACATAAGGCAGATTATGCAAAGCCAGCGATTATGGAAAGTAGCAGGGGTGGCTGTGGCCAAGAAGCGGTCTGGACGCGGCTTGGCAGCGGCCGACATCCCCGCAAGCTCAACATAATTTCTTCGGTCTCCTGGAGTAGTAGTTCCACGTCGAAGACCGTTATGGGCCACATCTCTTCGCCCCCGGTTACGCCATGCGCGCTGCCAGCGTCGGCGTTTTCCGATCACATCACTGCGGAACTGTACCGCTACGACGAACACCTGCATGATGTCCGCGGATTGGCTAACGGCAGACTGAGCAAGCCGGACGCCAAGATCCAGCGCTACCGGGCGCTCGGCTCGCTGATCGACTTCCTGCAGACGCTGTGATTATGTAAAGGTCGGAATACTTACCTACCGCTGCCCTTCAGTGTTTGACGGGCATCCCGACCTGCCACTTTCCATAATCACTGGCTTTGCATAATCGGCCTTTACGGCCGTTGGCCCAAGGCTCTGCATCTAACAGCAATACGCCGTTAACCTGCCGTTCCGCCATGAGATGCCTGATGCAGGGCTGGAGCTTGCGTCAGGCTATCCGGAGATGCCGGGGGCAGACAAGACCCACTTTTCTCCTAGCTGGATCATTTCATCGATCGACACAAGTGAATTTGCTTGTAGCTGCTTGCGGTCTGTGTCATTGAGATCGGCAAAGAGCTTGGTCAAGGACTTCGCTATCTGTTCGGCTTGGGCACGGCTCCACCATGGTACGAACGCATCAACCAGCCGCGCTTCGGAAAGCTCGTCAGCCGAAACATGGAATAGCAGCCCGGCCAAGGTACGCAGCCCCTTATCGAAACTAGCGAAGAGTAGGCGGATCTGGCTGTCGTTTGCTTCGTTCACCCTCCTGACCATCTCGCTCAAGTGCGTCAAGTCCCAAGCCGTGTTTCGTACGCCGTCGACAGCTCGTAGCCTGTTGGGGGAGAACAGTTGCTTAAAGAGGCGCTTACGGGGCGGAGAATTGGGGGCGAAGTAGATGCTGGCAAGCAAAGCTGCAGGCCCTGCGATTATGAAGTCGTCTCGCATCCAAGACAGCAACGCCAGCATCCGATCCAAGTTGGGTAGGTCGGATAATTCGAGTTCGGCAATCTTTAAGGCAGCGATGTAGTTGCGCCGCCAGCGGCGCAACGGGAAAGCCAGATCGTGAGCCTCAGGCGAATGTTTAGGTCCCATCGGGTCCAGCGAATTCAGATCGCCAAAGGCCAGATCCAGCCACGGGTAGGGGTCGGCATTGTCGGCGTCCCGAAATCGGACCAGCTCTAGGTTTGCCGCATCATTGCCTTGTAGTTGGGCGAGCTCATGGAAGGCAATGGAGGGCTCTATCTGAATGTCGAGGAAATGGCAGAAGGCCTTGATCGCGGCGATCTTCCGAAGCGTTTCATCCATCGGTTCGCCGGCCACGATCTTGGCCATTCGGGAAGCGATGTTCCGATCCGGTAGAAGTATGGTCTGGATATTTTCGAACTGTGCCTCGAAGATGAAGGCATCGGGGTGGCAGAGTCCCACGGGAGGAGGTTGGTAGCCTGGGACAAACACGCCTTCCGCTTCCAACATTTTACCGAGGGCACGCAGCTCCATGTAAGGGAAGTCGGGCGGGAGGATAACAGTTCGCTCGATGCGTTCGGGGTCGTCATCGTCGGGCCCAAAACTCAGAGCGATGCGTTCGGGACTTTTGGGGCGGAGAGATAGGCTCATCCCTAAGTTAGGCTCGAACCGTCGAATTGAGCCTGCATTGCAGGGCCATCTCATAGGCTGTTTGCAGGTGCTGAGCGATGTGCCGTCCCGCTTCCACGTGCTGGGCAATGACTACATCCTTGTCGCCGTCACCCAGCCTGCCGGTAAAGATGAGCCAGGAGAAGAGGTGCGGGGTCGTCTGCGAATATGGGTGGCCCGAGTCCTTCGCCAAATGCCAAGCTTTCCTGTCATCGGTGATGAATCCTTGGCGGATTTTCATGGCGAAGGCAATCGACGAAAGCTCCCCTTTGCCTAGCTTCTTGCGCCTCTCCAAAGTCTCGATGGCTTGCAGGTCCTCGATGCTGCACGAGTGGGCTAGGAAGGCACCACGCCGCTGCTCACCTCGCAGGCGATCCATCAAGATTTGCTCGCTCGGTAAAATCGACTTTCGTGGCTTGATCAGGCATTCGTATTGGACGAAGCTGGTCACGCAGAAGTCGCATCGTGCCTCTTGGGCTGCTACGTTCAGCCGAGTGGACGATAGTATGTTCCATACCGCGCACGTGTCGGCGACGTTGATCGGATGGAAGTTTGACGGGTCAATGGCCATGGAGCGTACGGCCGTAAAGGCTGGCTAGCTCAAATAATCCCGCGTGGCTGCACAGCAGTGCCTCGGTTAGCCGGCCTTGACTGATAACGCCAGAGCTGTAGGCCTCAAAGCAGAGCGCGACATAGTGGTCTGAGAGGCCTCGCTCCAGCAACTGCTCCTTGCGCGCGCGCTGTGCGGGATTGAGCGACACGGGAAGCTCCGGGTCGATCTTGACACCCATGGGGATGCGGAGTCGTGAAATTCGGACGTAGGTAGGGTGATCGACAAGCTTTGCCTCTCGCAACGCGATAGCCAGGGCTGAGCAACTCACCCGTAATTTGTTGGCCCAATCAATCGCATCGGAATCGCTCCAAGCGTTCGGGTTCGGCAGCTTTGACAGGAACGCCGGAGGCATGAGATAGCAGGAGGCGAATCGGTTCGCACGGACTTCGACGAGATCAGCGCCCTCTGGGCGCTCGAAGCTAACAGTGGCTCCTTTGTTGGCATCGAAGATGGCGTGGGCCATTTCGTGTGCCACGCTGAATCGCTGCCGGTAGATGTCCTCGCTGTAGTTTACCAAGGCGCACTTGCCGGCGACTGGGTGCGCAACGAACAGCCCGGAGATGTTCGAGTTGCCTAGCTTTCGCCGAAAGACATGAACCCCTACGCTTCGGAACTCGGCATAGACATCCCGGGGAACAGCATTGTCCGCATGGCCCATCACCGAGCGCAGTCGAGTCGCTGCCGCCTCGGCGTGTCCCTTGAAGTAGTCACCGGCAGGTGAGAATACGAATGAGCCGGGCGCACGGCCTATCTCCCGCATCAAGAAGTCCTCGGTTTCACAAAGATAGAGAAAGTCTTGGACCGCCCTTCGATCTTCCTTGGAGAAGTCGGCGCCGTGCGCACGGTAGAGTGTCTCAGTCTGTTCGAAGGGCGCGACCTGTTCGTTGGAAATGAAGAATTTGAAGTCGCAGCGATAGTGGTCGGAGAGAATCAAGACCTCATCGCCGGTGGGTTCAATTTGCCCATTTTCGATTTGTGCAAGCCGAGCCACGCCAATCCCTGTCGAGCATTCAACATCAATGATGGATTCTTGCAACTGCTCTCGATATTTCGCGAGCTTGCTGCCTAACAAGCGAAGATCAATGGCCATGGTTGGTGACTATAGACCGTCGATGCGCGAAAGTCGCTCACTTTGCAGGCAGCCTATGGGGTTCAGGACATGGCGCCCGTTTAGCACTTGGAGGAGTGACAGGGTCAGTGCAGAGACAATTCCTGAGTCATAGTTTTGGGATTGGTAGCCTGTTCCGTGAAGGACTTCTGGTAGTGAAAAGAAGGCTTGCTCAATAAGCATCTGTCGAATCACTCATTTTTATGATATGGGAGTATATTTCTTGTCAAAGCCTACAATTTTGGCTGCAAAAAGTCCGGCATGGCATGAGGCTGAAAGTAGAAAACGTGGGATACCACCTTCTGCCGGAACGCGGTATCTAGCGCGGCTGAAAAGCTCGCCACGTTCGCGGTGACCTGTTCCTTCCGTAGCAACCCGCGCCAGTGCGGTCGGTTATCGTGGGGCGATTCCCAGTTCAGCAGTCGGACCAAGGCTGTGTGGGCGAATTGCATTCCCTCGCCTCCTGCGATGAAGTGCATGTGGACGTGTGAGTCGGTGTGCTCCTCTTTGTCCTCCAGGTCCCATGTGGTGAACAGCGACTGGACATCGCCATCAAGGTCTGTGCGACAGGCGCCCTCGCGGTCGGTGAAGCTCACATCGTCAATGGTCATTGCCCACTGCTCGGAGTAGCCCTCGTCGGACTTCTCGATCCCGAGCAGCTTATCCTTGCGAAAGCGTAAATGTATCCCCGCGCCGGCGCCGATCTTGTAAGCGACGTCGCCGGCTAGGGCGCCGAGCAGGTTCTCCTGCATCGCAGTATTCAGCGTGATGTTGAAGTTCTTGGCAGCCTTCTTCATGTGCCGCACCTCGAAAAGCATCCATACGCCGTAGAACTTCCACGCGATTAGTAGAGGCATGTCCACTAGGTCGGCGTAGTTCTGTAGGCGTTCCAGGTAGTCTGGCTTAAACGACAGACGAGGCTCGCTCTTTGATTTCACCTCGATCAACATGGGGGACTTACTGGTCTGGGTCGAGAATTTTGCCAGCAGGTCAGGCACCTGAAATTTCTGCTTGGAGGCTATGGGCACCTGGTGCTGGTCGAGTTTGTGCAGAAGCTGGCACTTCCCGAGCCAAGCGCAAACGACCGAGAACTCGTCCTCGACCGGCAGGCCGATGTCGAGGCGGCGAACCTGCTCTGCTACTGCGGCGGCATCTGCGTCATACCCCAGCTCAGCCAAGACGTCTTGGATGAGCCGCGACAGATCGGGCGGTGTGCCCCGCTTCTTGGGCTCAATTTCCATGGCGCTTCCTCCAACGACAAAACCTAGGAGCATATCCTTCGATTCATACGACATCAAATAGATGCGATGCATCCCCTCTAGGACGCCTCCTCGACCTCGGCAAACGAGCTCAATCGCGTCCGGATGCGTCGGCCTAGACGCTGTGCCACGTGGAACTGGCTATTGAACAGACCAAGATGCAATCCGCCGGTTTGGGTCAGGTCTGGCTGCAATTCGAAGTGAAACGCCCATATTGACTTCGGCCAATGACTGAACAGCAGTTGACTGGCGCATTGCAGCCGAACAAAACGTTGGATGCCAACGACCGCGAAGGCCGAGAAGCACGAATCGGCCATTCCGCTGGTTTCGGAATCCAACAGCCCTTCGAATGACCGTGAGCCTGTCATGGTGACGGACCGGTTGTAGCCGACCGATGCCCTGTTGAAGTTCCTGCAGGCGCTGTGATCAAGCACAGCCGACCAGAGTGGGGCGCCGCGGGTCGGGCAGCTCGCTGCGCGCGGGCAAACGGGCGGCGGGGATCATGAGTCTGATCCGGTCGGCGCGCCTGAATGGGCATGAACCCTAACGCCTGCTTGAAGGATGTCCTCGCCCGCTTGCCGATTCAGCCACAGAGTCGGATCGGGGCGTTGCTGCCGCATCGGTGGAGGCCGGATTCAGCTTGAGGCTCGGTCAAGAGGGGATTGCCGGGCGCGTACCCTTCGGACCACCGCGCCACCTGATTTACAGATAATTTGCACTTACCTGAATTTCAACTAAGATCAATTTATCTGATTATCAGGTAATCCTCATGCCCTCTCCCCATCAGGTGCTGGTCACAGCTTCGCAACTGGGCCAGATGTTGCAACAGGCGCGCAAAGGACGAAAGATGTCCCAGTCGGCCCTGGCCAGTCGCATCGGTCTAAGTCAGTCCCGGGTATCGCATCTGGAGCTGAACGCCCAGGATCTGAGCGTCGCGCAATTGCTGGCCTGGTGCTCGGCGCTCGAGCTTGAGCTCACGCTCGCGTCACGCAAGGGCATGGCGCCGGCTGCGCCCGAGACGGACTGGTGACATGGGCCGCAAGTCACACAGCCGCTCCCTGTCGATCTGGACCAACGGCATGCGTGTCGGCCGCTGGACCCTCCCGGCGCGCGGAGACATGCAGCTGCAGTACGACGACGACTGGATCAAAGCCGATGTCGGCCGGCCACTGTCCATCTCGCTGCCCTTTACCCTGGACAAGCTGCCGCTCAAGGGCGAAAAGGTCTACAACTACTTCGATAACCTGCTGCCCGACAGCGATGCCATCCGCAAGCGCGTCGCCGAGCGCTTCCGGACGGGCTCCACCGATGCCTTCGATCTGTTGAAAGCCATTGGCCGCGATTGCGTGGGGGCCGTACAGATCCTGGGTGAGGACGAGGCGCCAAGCGGCTTTGATCGCATCGAAGGAACGCCACTCTCCGATGAAGACATCGAACGGCACCTCATCGAGACGGTATCGCCTCGAAGCTTCGGATCCAGCCAGGATCCCGACGACGACTTCCGTATCTCGCTCGCAGGCGCCCAGGAGAAGACCGCCTTTCTGTGGTGGGATGGCCGATGGCAGAAGCCCCGGGGGGCGACGCCGACCACGCACATCGTCAAGCTCCCCCTCGGCCTGATGGGGGGCCGGCGGGCCGATTTCCGCACCTCGGTGGACAACGAGTGGCTGTGCCTCAAGTTGCTGAAGGCTTACGGCCTGGACGTCGCCGACGCCGACATTGCGACCTTCGGCGAACAACGCGTGCTCGTGGTGCAACGCTTCGACCGGCGCATCGCGCCGAATGGAAAGTGGCTGATGCGTTTGCCTCAGGAGGATTTCTGCCAGGTGGAGGGCTGCTCACCGCTGCGCAAGTACGAGAACGAAGGCGGCCCGGGCCTGAAAGCCTTGTTCTCTACATTGCGCCACTCGGTGAACGCCGAGGGCGACATGCGCACGCTGATGGCCGCACAAATCCTGTTCTGGCTCCTGCGGGCACCGGACGGGCATGCCAAGAACTTCAGCCTGCGGATACTCCCGCGCGGGCGCTTCCAGCTGACCCCGCTCCACGACGTGATGTCCGCCTACCCGGTGCTCGGCGACGGCCCGAACCAATGGTCGCCGCACGAAATCAAGCTGGCCATGGCCCTTCACAGCCAGAACAAGCACTACGAGATGTTCGGCATCCAGCGCCACCACTTCAACAGCACTGCGCAGAAGGTCGGCTATGACGTCTCTGCCGAGCCAATCATTGAGGACATCCTCGCGCACACGCCTGCCGTAATTTCAGCGGTGCAGGCCGGGTTGCCGCCGGGCTTCTCCACACATGTCGCAGACACGGTATTTGGGGGACTGGTGCAGGCGGCGGCGGCTCTGGAAGCCACGCGCTAGCATCAACCGCTTCTCTTCCCCTCCCCCTCAGTCATCCTCCAGCGGCAACAACCCCTGTGGTGGAACCGGAGGCCACTGGCCGGCCTGGCTGCGCTTTTCGAACCAGCGATGCATGGCAGCGCCCTCAACGGCATATTCGCCCCGAGCTGATTTCCACACCAAGGCCGGCATGCGCTGGCGCAGGGCTTCCAGGGCTCGCTGGGCCTGTGCTGCGGTCACGGGATGGCCGGTCTTGTCGCGGTAGAACCGGAGCGCTTCGGCGTCATAGGCGCGGAAGCGCGGCCCCTGTTCCAGCATGCGCCACAGCACGGCTTGCTCGGTGGGTTTGAGCCCCAGGTAATCCGACTCCATCTGGGCTTTATCCTGGCTCTGCTGTTGCTGGGCGGCGTCGAGCAAGGCAAGCTCAAAACGTCCGGTGTAGTGGGTCAGCGGGCTGAGCACCTGCCCCAGCGCAGCCATGAAAAACTGGGGCCGATGGCCAAAAACCTCGAATGCCTGCTGTAGAAGGGCCTGGTCCACCGGCTGGAGTTCTGGCCGCTGCGCTTCAACCAAGCTTGCGATGTGGGCGATGAAATCGGCCCCAAGATACGGCATGCGCTGGATCTGCGAACCGTAGAACGGGGCTCCTGCGGTGTTGACCAGACGCAGCAGCTTGTCGCGATCAGAGCCCGACATCACCAGCATGAGATTGACCACGCCGGGTTGATTGAGCTGGTCACGGGCAGATTTGAGCGCGGTCATGGCGGCTTCGCCGTCTTCGCTGGTGAGGGCATGCTGGGCTTCGTCGATGATCAGCGCCACGGGCTTTTCAGCGCTCTCGTGCAGCAAGCGCAGGGCATCGGTGAGGGTCAGGCCATCGATCTTGCCGATCCTGCTGGTGTCGACCTCCAGGCCTGCAAGCTTGACCTTGTCCAGGCCAGCCTTGCGGGCGGTGCGCGCAACCAGCCCCCGCTGCGGCTCAAGGGCCCGGGCGATGGCTTCGGCAATCAGCGCTCCCGGCGTGACCCCGAACAGCCCGCGAAATGCCGCGATGAAGGCCGAAGGGGAACTCGTAACCGTGGACCATGGCGACCTCTGTGACGCCGGCGCCGGCCTGCAGGGGGTCGAGGGACAAGACGAGGCGCAGGCGTTGGCGCCACAGGCCAAAGCCGAGCCCAGTTTCCTTGACGAAGAGGCGGGCCTGGGTGCGTTCGGATGCGCCGACGTGGTGGGCCCAATCGCCCAGGCTGTGGGGGTCGGCGGGAGCTTTCCTGTAGGACATGGCAGATGGCCACGAGGCGGCGGTCCTTGGGCAGGGGGACGCGGAAGCTGCCCGCAGATCTGGCCCCGGGCGTTGCTACCGGTGCGCCCTGCCCTCCGTCATCTCGTCGTCGGTGGCGCTCACCGGCCTTGCCCGGGGCAATGCGTTTGAGTGCGCGTAGCTGGCCAACCGCTATGCCCGGCGCAAGCCAGCGAAGCCGGAGCCAGGCGCAGGCGCCCGACCTCGCCGGCAACAATTCTTCTTGCATAGACACGGGCAAAAGGCCATACAATCAGGGGCTAACAACATTGACATAACCCCATATGCATATCCTCATACTCAAAAAACTGACCGCCACCTGTATCGCCCTCAGTGGCGTGATGCTCCTCACCGGCTGCGCCACCGAACAATCCCGCACCCTTGAGGTCGCCAAAGTGGCCTCCGCCGGCACCGCTTACAACGGCACACGCAGCCCCATCTCCGTCGGCAAGTTCGACAACCGCTCCAACTTCATGCGCGGCATCTTCACCGATGGCGTTGACCGCCTGGGCAGTCAGGCCAAGACCATCCTGATCACGCACCTCCAGCAGACCGGCCGCTTCAACGTCCTGGATCGGGCCAACATGGACGAGATCAAGCAGGAGGCCGGCTACGCCAAGGCCACCCAGAACATCAGGGGGGCAAGCTACGTGATCACCGGCGACATCACCGAGTTTGGACGCAAGGAAACCGGCGACAAGCAGCTGTTTGGCCTGCTCGGGCGTGGCAAGTCGCAGGTTGCATATGCCAAGGTGGCCCTCAACGTCGTCAATGTGACGACCTCCGAAGTGGTGTTCTCGAGCCAGGGCGCCGGCGAATACAGCCTCGACAGCCGGGAGATCATCGGCTTTGGTGGCACCTCGGGTTATGACTCGACGCTCAACGGCAAGGTGCTTGACCTGGCGATGCGTGAGGCCATCAACAACCTGGTGAGCGGCATTGAGTCGGGCGCCTGGAAACCCGGCCAGTAAGGTTTCAAGGACAGACCCGCCATGCCAGCCCTCCGTTTTGCCCGACTGCCTGCCCACGCCGCCCTCATCGGCGGCCTGCTCCTCACAGGCTGCGTCACCCGACCCCAGCCGCTTTACCACTGGGGCGACTATCAGCCCCACGTTTACGGCCACTTCACCAAAGACAAATCCCCCCAGGAGCAGATCGCCGGCCTTGAAGCGGGGCTCGAAGCCGCGCGCGCCAGCGGAAAGCCCGTTCCGCCCGGTTATCTGGCCCATCTGGGCATCCTGCACGCGCAAAGCGAGCGCCCCGAGCAGATGCGCAAGTACTTCGAGGCCGAGAAAAATCAGTACCCCGAAAGCGCAGCCTACATCGACTTCCTGCTGCGGAAATTCAGGTAACCAACCCATTCAAGGTCCAGAGATGCCACTCAAGGTATTCAATCTGCGTTTTTCACGGGCAGCCGTCAGCGCCGCCGTGCTTGCTGCCACCGTCACGGGCTGCGCCAACAACAGGCAGCCCTACGACTACACGGCCTTCAAGCAGAGCCGCCCGGCCTCGATCCTGGTGATCCCGCCCCTCAATAACTCTCCCGACGTGGCGGCCACCTACAGCATGCTGTCCCAGGTCACGCTACCGCTGGCCGAAGCCGGCTACTACGTGTTTCCGGTGAGCCTGGTGGACGAGACCTTCCGCCAGAACGGGCTGGTCAACCCGGCCGAGATGAACGAGGTCAAGCTGCAGAAGCTACGCGAGATCTTCGGCGCCGACGCCGCGCTCTACATCAGCATCAAGCATTACGGTACGACCTACGTCGTACTCTCCAGCGAAAGCCGGGTAACGGCCGATGCCACCCTGGTGGATCTGCGTACCGAACAGGTGCTGTGGAAGGGCTCCGCCACGGCGTCGAGTGCGGAAGGCCGCAATTCCGGCGGAGGCCTGGTCGGCTTGCTGGTGCAAGCGGTCGTCAGCCAGATCGTGGAGAGTTCGACCAACCGCTCACACCCCATTGCAGGGGTTGCCAGCTATCGGCTGCTCGCGGCCGGGATGCCCAACGGCATGCTCTACGGCCCTCGCTCTCCGAAGTACAAGACGGACGGCAACACGCAACCCTGAGTGAACCTATTTTCCTCTGTTGCCCTCCCCGAACCAGACGCAAGCCCATTGCTGACGCGGGTTTGCCTTCCACTGGCGGTATCACCCGATGGGTGAAGCTGAAGGGGTTCGTGGGAGGCTCAGACGGCGGCTGGAGGGACTGTAGGGGCGACTTCAGAGGGTGTTGTAAAACCATTTTGCACAGCCGAGACACTCGCGTTATGAGATCAAAAACTGCATTTAGCTCGCAAAAACATGGCGTTTTCGGGTGACTGAACCGCGTTTGGTGCCGAGTCCATCGTGAATGCCTGGTTGGCGACGAGTTTTGCGACACCCTCTTCAGTCGCCCGCGGGCTGAGATCAAGGGTATGTCGGTGATCAACGCGCGGATGGGCGACTGAAGTCGCCCCCACAGGAGAGACCGTATCGACCGTCAGACGACGCGTCAACCGGGGGGGCGATGCCGGGGATCAGGCTGGCGCATGACGGGTAAGTGCAATGCCCTGCCCATTCACCCATCGCAAGATGGCGGAGTCCGAATCTACTTGGCTCGCTGATACTCGGTGGAGAAAAATCAAAGGCGGACACCCGCACTCAGATCAGCGTGGCATGAAACGCTCCGGCGTCTGGTCGAAACGCTGCTTGTGCTCCTCCGAGCAGAAGTAGACCTTGCGACCGCGGTAGATCTCGGAAAGCGCGGTCTGCTTGTCCACTTCCATCTCGCACACGGGGCAGAGGGGATGCGCATCGGTTGAGACGGGCTTCCTTGCGAAAGCGACATTGGCGTCGGGATTTTTCCAGCCTTGCCCCTGATATTCGAGGGAGGTGGCGGTTTGCTCGGCAACCCGTCTACCGAAATAGCGTTCGACCACATGCAATACCAGATCGATACCGGAGGTGAGCCCGCCCGCCGTCGATACCGCTCCGGCGTCGACGAAACGTGCGCCACGCTTGACCTTGATATCCGGAAAGTCGGCCTGTAGGAGCGCATAGGCACCGTGGTGCGACGTGGCTTCCTTGCCCGACAGCAGACCGGCCTTGGCCAATACGAACACACCGTTGCAGACCGAGAGCGTGAGGTCGGTCCCCCTGGATGCCTGCCGTATCCACGTCAGCATCGCCGTGGAGGGCTCTTCCATGGCGGGTACGACGATGAGTCTGGGTTGCGGAGCGTCATCGAAGCGGTAGTCAGGCACGATGGTCATGCCGCCCGACACCCTGAGCGGAACGGTACTTTCGGCAACGGTATAGAGCTCGAAAGGCGGAGTCTCCTGATCCGGCAGGAAGACATACTCGAACACCCCCCAGGGCCCGGCGAAATCCACCACCTCCGCGCCAGGGCCGAGGACGAAGGCAACGGTAATACGCTCTCCCTTGGCGTAGGGGATGGGTGCCACCGGTTTGGTGGCGCCCCGCTTCTGTCGTTTTGGGATGCTCTTCCCCTCTGCCCGGCCGAGACCGGGCAGAAGTGCTGACGCTGCAACCGCCAGGCGTTTGACAAGATCGCGGCGTTTCATGGTCAGAACTCGACGCGCATGCCAAGTTTGGCGGTACGTGGCTGCCCCCAATTGCCGCCAACGTAGTTGCCGCCGGTGTAGCCCCCGCCAAGCGTCGGATCATTGGCGTACGCCACGCCGAAGTCGCCCTGGAACAGGAGATATTTCTCGTTGAAGAGATTATCGACATTCATTTGAAAGCTTGCCTTCTTGCCTGCGATCTTGGTTTCGTAGGCAACAAATGCAGAAGCAATCTGGTAATCGCGAGTCTTCACGGTGGAGTTCTCATCCATGATGGGCGCCGAGAACCAGTTGTAGCCACCACCGATCTTCCAGCCCGCAGGTAGGCGGTAGCTGGTCAACAAGCTGAACGAGTGTTGCGAAAAATAGGGCAGCAACGAGCCCGCCGTGATCGCCACGGGTTGCGACGAATTGGCCCCTCCGTCAGTCCCCTCCTCGACATACGGACGAGCATAGTTGTAAGTGCTCAGCACATTCCATTTCTCGGTGAGGGCCCCTTGCAGGCTCAACTCGTAACCGGTGCTCTTGACCCGGCCCACACCAAGGTTGTAGCCGGGATGAAAGACATCGGCGGCTGCGATGTTCTCCTTGGTCAGACTGAACAGGGCTGCCGATGCGATCAGTCGACTCTCCAGAAGACTGAACTTGGCACCAAGCTCATGCTGCTTGGAAAACTCGGGTTTGATCGGTGTTCCGGGATACTGCAGCCCCGAACTGGCACCCTGGTTCTCGGTGTAGCTGTAGTAGAGACTGACAGTGGAAACCGGTTGCCACAGCACGGAGAAGCGCGGCAGGAAGAGATTGCGCTTGTACGGAAGATCCTGATTGGAATCGGGGAAATCAGGATAGATGACCTTACTCAATTCCTTCTGGCGCTGATAGCGACCGCCCACAAGCACGTGGACATCATGCGGAAGCTGGATCTGATCCTGTGCGTAGAGTCCAAACTCCTTCTCGTCGAGATTCCAGAACTGGTAGTAAAGACTCCCGCTTGGATAGACGCTCGTGAAATCCGACGGGTTGTAGCTGTACGGCGGCGGGTTGAAATAGGGAAAATTGTTGCACCAGCAGTCACCGCCTGCATGCTGGAAAGTCTTGGTATTGTAATAGTCCATACCAAATAGCAAGGTGTGCTTGAACGATCCCGTCTCGACTTTTCCGGTCAGTTCAAGCAGGGTTGCATTGGTCTTCTGGCCGCTCTTGTTGATCGTGAGTCCGCGCGTCCATTCGATACCGCCACTGGGTGTGCCAGGCGGGTAATACATGCCGACCGCCCAATTAACGAGGGTCAACGGACTATCAACGTTGTTGTACATGTATTTCCAGGTCAGCGACCAATTGTCATTGAACTTGTGGTCCACGCCCACCATCGCACGCCGCTGCTCGAACTTGGAGTAAGTGCCGGGCATAAGCGTGTCTTTGGGACTGACGTTAATCATCTGGTTTGTGCCAGGACTGACCGGCATGTAGGGCTGATCGGAACCGCCCTCCACATTCCGGAACTGACCTTCGAAATAGAGCTTGGTCTGCGGCGAGAGGCGGTACTCCAGCGCAGGGGCGAAGCCGTCGGAGCGGTATCGGGGCCCGTAGGTGTACCAGGAGTCCGACTCCTCATGTCCCGCATTCAGACGGAAAAGCAGGGTCTTGTCGGCGTTGAGCGGTCCGGTGACATCGAAGGAAGCCCAGCGTCTGTCATGGGTGCCAATACCCAGGTCCGCATAGCCACCGAATTCATCACGCGGCTTCTTGGTGGTGATATTGACAGCGCCTCCAGGCTCCGCCCGGCCATAAAGAATGCTCGACGCACCGCGCATCAGTTCGATCCGCTCGACGTTGTTCATCCAAACGGGGCCATTGACGCCATTGGAGCCGTTGCTTCCCATATCCTCGGTACGAAAGCCATTCCAAAGCGTGGTCGACGTCTGAAAGCCACGGTAGAAATAGACGTCCCCCAGATCTCCCATGCCCAAGCCCGCAATGCCCAGCGCGGCCATTGCCTGGCTCATGCCCTGACTTTGCAGGCCCATATCCCGGATGGCCTGCTCGGTAAGCACTTCAACCTTGGTGGCGGTCTGCAGGATGGGGGTATCGGTCTTGGTGGCGATGCTGGTGTAGGGGCGGTGGTAGTCCGATTCGCGCGCTACCGTGCTGCGAACCTCGACGGGCGACAGTTCAGCGGCCTTGTCTGCCGGCGCCATCTCGATTTTCACCGCATCCGGCGTAACAAACTGATAACGCAGCCCGCTGCCGGCGAGGAGCCTTTCCAGCGCCTGCTGTGGCGTCAGCTTCCCGGCGATGCGCGGTGCGGTCTTGCCGGAGAGGAGGTCGGCGGCATAGAGCAGCTTGAGGCCGCTTTGCTCAGCCAACTTGGCCGCGGCAGCGGCAAGCGGCTGGGGGGCGATGTCGATGTTTACAGGCTCGGCAGCGTAGGCGCTGCCCAGGCAGGCGGACACCAGGCTGGCAATCAGGGTGCGCCGAAGGGCCCGAAGTGGCGTGTGGCAATGGGGTACTGGCATGGTCTTCCTCCCGGTGTAGTCAGTCGATTCACGGGGAAGACGGTTGAGCGGGTCGTTTGCCGTCACGGTGCGACACTGTGCCGCAACAGCCAGCGGGAACTCAGCCCCTGGAGCTCAGCGAGTCAGACAGCCCCATTGGAAATGGCCCGTTCATGCAGGTGCCTTGAAGATGCGGGTCCTGCAGTCGGTCGGCTAACCGCGGGCGGACTTGAGCAGGATGCTGATGCGGCCAGGGGCGGGGCGGCGTACCTCTACGGAATAGGCGGAACGGATCAACGTGAGCAGCCCTTCGAGATCGGCGCTCCGCAGGCGACCGGAGAAACGATAGTCGGCAAGGCGGGGATCAAGTTCGATGCTGACAGCGTGATATCGCGCAAATTCGTTAATGACCTCCGACAGCGGAGCATCCCGAAAAACCAGCGACCCCTTGCGCCAGGCCAGCAGGTCGTCGAGCGGTCGGGAACGGGTCGGAGGTGCCTCGCCAGCCTGATCCCAGGACAGACGGTCGCCAGCAACGAGAAGACGGGAGGTGTCACCGTCGTGCGGCGTGAACTCGACCTCACCCTCGAGTACCGCGACATCAAGCCGCCGGGCCTGCTCACGTACCCAGAAGGCCGTGCCGATGTCACGGAGGGTGCCCTGACTGACCAGCACCTTGAAGGGACGCGGGTCACCGTGGGCGACATTGAAGACCGCCTCCCCTTCCGAAAGGCGCACGCAACGGCAATCGAGACGGAAATCAATCTCGATGCGCGAATCCGTGTTGAGTTCGATGCGCGAGCCGTCGGCCAGGCTGACAGCCCCATGCTCCCCTCTAACGGTCTGCCTGGTCTGCACGGAAGTGAAGCTGCCAGGCAACAGCAGGGCGACGCCGAGCCCCATCACGGCGATACTTGCCAAGACCAAGCCCGCGACCCGGTTGCGACGATGGATGGGCGGCGCAGACCGGGCATGCAGGACGCTCAGCTCGGCGGCCGCGAACGGGCGCAAGCCGCCGAGCGCTTGCCACAGGGTTTCGGCCCGCTGCCACGCCGCTTGATGGGACGGGTCGGCAGTGAGCCAGGCCGCATGGGCCGCAGCGTCGTCCGCACTCCAGCGTCCCGAATGAAGGCGAGCCAGCCAGTCAAGGGCGGCTTGCTCCACAGGGTCGTCAGGGGTGGGTGCGGCCATGATGTCGATATCTGATTTGTCGTCCTGAAGACGGCGGGCGCCGCCTGGTGCCTTCATCTGTTTCGTGGCGAGTGCAGAGCCTGTTGGCAGGCTTGCATCGCACGCAGGATATGGCGCTCGACGGTTTTCTCGGCAATGCCGAGCTGGGACGCAATGGCACGCTGGCTCATGCCGTCGAGGGGATTCATCAGAAAGGCATGCCGACAGGGTTCGGGCAGGCGCTGAAGGGCCGTCCAGACGTGGCGTAACTGCTGCCTGGCTTCGATATGACGGGCCGGGTCAACAGGTTGTTCGGGAAACTCGTCGGCCACGCAAGGCAAGTCCACATGAAGACGCTCGCGCACCTGACGATGGTCGTAGGCGTCGGCGGCGAGGTTGGACACGGTACGGTAGAGCCATGCGCGGGGATTCACCGGCGCCTCGACAGCACTCGCCTGAATCAGGCGGACAAAGCCGTCCTGAACAAGATCCTCGGCATCGTGAGCCCCTTTGCGCGCGCGGAGAAATCCGGTCAACTCCGTAGCGTGGTGGCGGAACAGTTCAGCAAGAACCAGAAAGGGTTGTTTCGGATGACTCACAAAGGTATCGGGGAGCCCAGGGGCACGAGTCTTGTTTCGCGGGTGGAGGAAGTGCACGCGACGCGGCATGAATCCTCAGGCCGAGAGATCATCCGTACTCATCTCAGGGAGCTGCCAGGTAACTGGTGCAATCGCAACAAAGTCTAACAGACCTACGCCCCCCTCCTACAAGCAGCGCCAGACGGCCATGTCAGCCGCTCTTCGATGTTTCTGCGCCCTGAAGATCAGGCCCTCAATCCAAGGGCTCTTCCGGGCAAGGCCAAATTGACGAACACGCCAATGGTGGCGTCGCCGGGGCCACCCCGCCCAACAAACAGGGGATTGGGCGCGGGCGACCTGCTCGTGCGGACGCGCACCACGGCCAGCTGGATGGTTCGCCCCGGGGAGCTTCGTAAGCCCACCGCTTTCTTGCTACGGCGCATCATTCATCCCCATCTGCGCAAACCAGTCCTCCAGAAACTCCACGCATACCTTGACCTTGGCCGACGTGGACAGGCGGGACGGATACACCGCCCACACGTCGGCTTGCTGGGAGTAGGCCGGTAACACCTGCACGAGCTGGCCGGCCTCGATCTCCCGGGCGGCGTCCCAGGTGGAGCGCAGGATGATGCCGTGGCCGTCGATGGCCCACTGGCGGACGATCTCGCCGTTGTTGGCCGAGAGCGGGCCGCTGACCTTGATGGCGACACGCCCCTCCGGACCGTCCAGCTCCCAACGCCCGAAATCCTGATCGCGCTCGCGGATGGGGATGCAACGATGGGCGTGGAGATCATCCAGAGTGGCAGGCGTGCCGAAACGCGCCAGATAGGCCGGTGCAGCGCACAGCACGCGGCGGTTGCGGGCGATACGGCGGGCGATGACAGTGCTCTCGTGGACCCGGCCGATGCGGATGTCGAGCTGAAAGCCCTCCTCCACCAGATCCACCAGCCGGTCATACAGCTCCAACTGGATCTCCAGCTCCGGGTAGCGCCCGGCCAGGGCCGACAGGGCCGGGGCCAGGCGGCTGCGCCCGAAGCCGGTGCTGCTGCAGATGCGCAGAAGCCCGCGTGGGGCGGCCTTCTCCCGAGAGAGGGCCTCACCCATCAGATCCACATCCTCGAGGATGCGCAGCGCCCACTGGTGCACGATCTCGCCCTGGCCGGTAAGCGTCACCTTGCGGGTCGTGCGGTGGAACAGCTTTTCGTGCACGGCGGCCTCAAGCAGGGCGATGCGCTTGCTCACCACCGCCTTGGAAACGCCCAGCTCCCGGGCGGTTTCGGCAAAGCTGCGATGGCGGGCCACCACGCAGAACAGGCGGAGATCATCGAGCTGGGGGTTGATGTTCACGATTCGTGTCCACTTAAATCACATCTCAGTGGATTGTAAATATCTTCGTGGTCTCTAAGCTAGGCGGACACGGTGGTCGCAGCCGCGCCATCCAAACCTTCCGGAAGCACCTGCTCCATGCATGCCCTTGCGATCACCGACCTTCTCTCCATCCTGACCCTGGGCGCCGCCCTGGGCTTTTTCGGCGGTCTCTTCGGCATCGGCGGCGGGATCATCGCCATCCCCTTCCTGGCCTTGGCCCTCGGCATGGTACAGGCCCTGGCCCAGGGCACCTCCCTGGCCATGATGGTGCCCATCCTGATCGTCGGCTGGTGGCGCTACACCCGCCGGCACCCGGTGGCCCTGGGCACCGCCCTGCCCCTCGCCGTGCTGGCCTCGGCCGCCACCTATGGTGTCGCCCAGGTGGCAACGGGGCTGGATTCCGGCCTGCTGCGCAGCCTGTTCGGTGTCTTCCTGATCCTGATCGCCCTGCGCATGCTCGCCGGCAGCCGCAAGGCCGGCAGCGCCGACGGAGCCGGGTATTTCAATCGCAAATGGCTGCCCCTGGTGGGCATTCCGGGGGGTGCCTGCATGGGGCTGCTCGGCGTGGGCGGCGGGCTGCTGGCCACCCCCATCTTCACCCAGGCCTTCGGCCAGCGTCAGACGGTGGCCCAGAGCCTGTCCCTGGTCCTCGTCACCCCGTGTTCGGCGGTGGCCCTGCTCACCTACGGCCGCGCCCATCAGGTGGACTGGTCCATTGGCCTGCCCATGGCCATCGGCGGCCTGCTCACCGTGTCCACCGGCGTCGCGGTGGCCCACCGCCTGCCGGAGCGCAGCATGCGCCTGGCCTTCGCCTGGATGATCCTCATCACCGCCCTGTGGATGCTGCTCAAGCCACTGATCTTGTAGGGGCTAGTCTGCAGGGGCGACTTCTGTCGCCCATCCACGCGTCAATCACAGCCAGACCGTTGATCAAAGTCCGCGGGCGACTAAAGTCGCCCCCACGACTCCCCGAAGTCCCTGCAACTGTGGATGCGACCGAGGGCGCCCAAAGGCGCGGTTTGCATCTGGCTAAGGGAGGGCAACGGAAGAAATCAGGTTCATTTGACCTCCCCGCGCCAACCTCCGCCCGCATTCTTCGCCAGCAGCACCGCCACCACCAGACGCCGGGCGGCCAGGTCGTCTTCCACTTACTGGAAGACTGATGTCAAGTTTGCAGCGCACCGCGGCGATTGATGCGTTCAGGATTGGCTGGAGAGGTGTTTGATTTGTTCGTCAGTCCGAACTGTGCCGCCTAGCTGAAGCGCTTGCACAGCTTGGGGTACAGCCGGTCTAGATCTTCTTCAGACCATTCGTCACCCGCCGGCCCGTCCGACTGAATGCCTGAGGGCTTCGATGGGAAAGCCGAGTACTCAAGTCCTGTCTTTCGGCGCCAGGCGTCAACGCCGACCGACTGCCATCCTTCGACTTGGCAGTCGACTTCTTCGTCACTCTCCTTGATAAGGGACGCGAGTGTGTCCGGGTCAGCCAATGCAGCGCTGAATGCCTTCTCGCCCCGCGAGATTAGCCAGCCCCTGAAATAGTCGAACCCATCGTCGGAGCAACCGCCGCCGATCACATACGCCGCACCCCACAATGGCCACGTATATGAGGCCCAAAAGTAGGAGGCGAATATGTTCTGAAAATCGACAACTTCGTCGTCAGACAATTCGTCCAGGAGGGTCTCAAGCTCCTTGAGTTGCTGCTCAGGGTCTCCGTCAGCAGCCTGGCGAGACGTGTCGATGAGTTTCCAGAATGAACCGTTGTCCATGGGTCTTCCTATGAGGTTAAGGGATGCGTGTGCTGCCTGACGTTCAACGTAACCGGCCGGCGGGCCGAAGGCCGGAGGGTTTGGGCCTCACCTGCGAAGTGCCTTCAGGGCAAGAAGTGCCTCAAGGCCGGCAGCCACCAGGTTCTTCATGTCGCCGCCTTGGATTGACCCCGAACGCGGACTGCTCTCACCGTGATTGTTGACGCAAAGGCGCCAGGCGACAGGGTAGTTCTCGGCGGTTTTCGTAAAACGGGCAAGCAGGCGATTGGTCTCTACGCCAGGAATCTGAAGATGCCTATCCAGAAGAAACACAACGCTCGGATGGACGGAAATGTCACCGTTGGCTACCGTAACTTCCGCAATCCCGGGCATGGACGCACCGCTCTTCAGGTCGACTACTGAAGAAACGATGAACTGGCCAAAGGGAACCAAGGGAATCTCTGCGAAAGCCGTCGGTTGCACGTGTGACTCGTCAGCAAGCTCAGAATTGACACCCGATTCGTCGTCGGAAACCCACTCCCAAATGGGCGTTTGCAGGAAGTCAGCGCGGTTTAGCTTGATGAATGGCTTGGACATGATGAACGCGTAAACAACGGACGGATGACGCCCAACGAATAGGGCTTATTCCTCGCGCTTATAGAAAAATGCCGATTCCATTAGATCCTGCTCGGCGCCCGGGTGAACAATGACCCTCATCCTGGGAAACGAGCTTCCACTCGGGCTACTACATCTTCAAGAGGAAGGCCCGTGACCGAGCCGCCTTCAATTTTACCTTCGCGCTGTAGTGCTACTTTGTCCCACGCGCCCTCGGTCTCTGCGTCCCGGTCCAGGCTGTCAATAAGTTGGTCAAGCAGTCGGGCCCGCTCTGCAGGAGCGAGGCTCATGACTTCGGCTCTCAGGGACTCGAGGGTACGGGACATGGGAGACTCCGGTCGGGTTCAACAAGCACTGTCGCTAGATTGCCACAGCTCGCCTCCGCCCAACAAACTGGCCGGTCATTCCCCGCCACCTAACGCAGAGTTAACCGGCGTGCGGAGGCATGGTAAGCCTGGCCGCGGAAGTAGTGTCCCCTGATTCCCTGATTCCCTGATTCCTCCCGTCGTCGAAAGCCTGCCTTCGCGGTGAAGGACGAAAAGCTATTTCCAGGGGAATCCGAACTGCCGAACCGGGCTTGTCCAACAACCGGTTCAGATCGCGGCTCGCGCTGCGATCACGATCTAACCTAAATCGCTATGCATTTGTTCTCACGACGCCGAGTTCTTCAAGTGCTTCGAATATGTTCTTGAAAGCCACGACAAGCTTTTGGTCTAGGTGCTCTCGTTGATGCGCAAACAAGATTACCTGTATTGTTGTGTTGAAGCATGCACACGCATTTGAGAACCTATAGGCGGAAAACTTCCAGTCAACTGCCACGTCAAGATCTGGACGCGAAAGCGCATTCTTGAGTTCTAGAGTGGGGTGGACGGCCATGTCGCGGAACTTAATGATGTCAGTGATGCCTGTCTTGAGCTCCTTAACGTGCTTGTTCTCCGGCTTCAGTACGCGCCTGACTACTTCAAAAATCTGAGCGCCGCGCCCCGTCCTGTTGACCTTCCACCTATTGATATCCGCTTCGGAGAGCTTAGCGTGCGGACGTAGCATGTCATAGAGCGAATCAAGAGCAATGCCGCAGGAAACGATGACCTCCATTGAGGGGGCTAACTCGGCAATAAGCATTGCCTTTTGGTGATCGGCGTCATCGCCCCAATTCGAAGAAATATCCGCAGACGCGCGTTTGGCGTCGTTCAGTCTGTCTCGGGCAATTCTCAACCAAAGCGGAATTACGTTGTAAGCCGTTGAAAGGATAAGCTTGGACGCCGACTGCCCAGACTCGTCCATGGAGATGACGAAATCGCCGGGTAGTATCCCGACGCTCATGCCCTTAAAAATCAGAACGCCCATATTTCAACGATCGCCATAAACAACGGTGGCCCAACGAATAGCGTCTATCCGCCGCAGCAGAAGCATTTGAGGAAGGCACGGTGCATGGCGGCGGATGCTATGGGGATTGTAAGCCGTGATCCTCCGGCGTCAATCCTTTGGCATGAAGCGAGTGCTCTTTCGGGCATCCCAAGCGGGCCGTCCGATGTCCCGGCACAGCCCTTTTCGAACAGCCGTCGGGATAAAGAGGCCGGACCGCTGCGCTGTGCCTGGATCGGGGCGAGTGCCACCGCTGGCGCACGCCGGGGCACCCGGAAGCCGAATCCGTGGGGAGCACGGCGCCGCGATCATGGGGGGCCTCGCAGGTGAAGGGCTCGGGGCGCTGGCGGAAGGCGTGCCACCAGGTGCATCTGTCCGCTGCCGCAACACGGGCAGCGCTGATGCTCGATGCGTGCGGCGCGGCGCGGCGCGGCGCAGTAAGTTGGCAACAGATTCGACGGTGGCCGGTGACGGCGTCGGCACGTCGAGCGCCGCCCGCACGGACGCCGGGCCGGAGCGCTTGCGCGCCGGCGAGAGTAGCCCATAGTGGCGGATGCGCTTGAAGCCGGCGGGCAGCACATGCAGCAGGAAGCGGTCGATGAACTCGACGCCTGATAGACGCAGCGTGAGTTTCTTGCCACGACCGGCGCCAGCACGCACGTGCTGAAGGTAGGTGGCGCCCGGAGTGCGCTCACCTCTTGATGCGCCGCCGCCCCGGCTAGCGAAAGGTGGAGCGGTACAAGTCAATCCTAGTGGATTTACTACGCCCGCCAGAAGGCAATCGGTGCCTCATCAAACTTCGATCTTTGGCGCTCGACGGCGGTTGAAATTGCCTTCAGCGCAGAGCGCAAGCCCGCGACGAGCCCCCCGGGTGGCCGGGGAAGCAGACATCCGCTTCAAGCCCCCGGCCGGCGCCCCAGGGCCAGGACGGACAGGCCCGCGGCCATGAAGGCCAGGCCGGCCCCCACGTTGACCCCGTCAATGACCCGCGGGCGCCGCCCCAGCCAGGCCGAGAGGCGTGAGGCGAAGCCGGCCAGCAGTGCGAAGATGAAGGCGGTGAGCACCGCAAAGATCGCCCCGTAGCCCAGCATCTGCAAGCTCACGGCGCCCCGGTCGGGGTGGGTGAATTGGGGGATGAAGGCCACCACGAACAAACCCGGTTTGGGGTTGAGCAGGTTGGACAGCAGCCCGGTCATGAACACCCGGCGGAGAGGCTGCTGCTGCGCCGGCACGAAAGTCACCAGATCGCGGGCAACGATGGCCTTGTAACCGAGCCACAGCAGGTAGGCTGCGCCCAGCACCTTGACGGCGAGGAAAGCCAGCGGCGAGGTTTGCAGCACCAGTGCCAGTCCCAGGGTGGCGGCCAGCGTGTGCGCCATGATGCCCAGCCCTGCGCCGAGGGACGAGAGCGCGCCGGCCAGCGGCCCCTGGCTCAGGCCGCGGCTGATGGCCAGGAGGTTGTCCGGGCCGGGTGCGATGACCACCAGCAGCGTGGCGGCCAGGTAGGCGAGAAGCGTGTCGGCGGGAAACATGGCGTCAGTCCTTTCGGGATGTGACCGCCGACGGATCCGTCGGAGCAAAACTTCCGCCCGCATTCTTCGCCAGCAGCACCGCCGCCACCAGACGCCGGGCGGCCAGATCGTTGGCGCTGCGCTGGGCGCTGAGGTGGGCCGCCTGCAGGACGATCACATTGAGGTAGCCGACGGTGCCGGCCCGGTACTGGTTGAGGGCGATGGCCTCGGCTTCTGCAGCCGCCGCCACGGCGGCCGATTGTTCGGCCGCGGCCTCTTCCAGCAGGCGGGCAGCGGCCAGGTTGTCTTCCACTTCCTGGAAGGCCACCAGCACGGTCTGGCGGTAGGTGGCCACGGCCTGCTCCCAGGCCGCCCGGGACTGGCTGACCGCCGCCTTGCGGGCGCCGGCATCGAAGAGGGAGGCGGCCAGGGTCGGCCCCAGGGACCAGTAGCGGCTCGGCACAGTGAGCAGATCCTCGATCTGGGAGCGACGGAAGCCGGCTGAGGCGGACAGGCCCAGCACCGGGAAGCGGGCGGCTTCGGCCGCGCCGATGGCGGCGTTGGCGGCGGCCACCCGGCGCTCGGCGGCGGCGATGTCGGGGCGGCGCTCCAGCAACGTGGACGGCAGGGTCACGGCCACCGGCGCCGTGGGCAGCGGGCCGGCGCTCACCGGCAGGGAGAAGCTCGCCGGGGCCTGCCCCAGCAGCACGGCGATGGCGTGTTCGTACTGGCTGCGTGACAGGCGGGCCTCGACGGCCGCTGCCCGGGCGCTGCGTAGCTGGCTCTCGCCCTGCACCACGTCGGCCTTGCTGACCACGCCCGCGGTGTAGCGGTTGCGGGTGAGCGCCAGGGAGCGCTCGTAGGCGGCCACGGCGGCATCGAGAAGCGCCTGCTGGCGTTCGGCGGCGCGAAGCTGGAAATAGGTCTGGGCCAGGGTGGCGTGGGCCGAAAGGCGCGCGGCGGCCAGGTCGGCCTCGCTGGCCTGGATGCGGGCATCGGCGGCCTCCACGTTGCGGGCAATGCGGCCCCACACGTCCAGCTCCCAGCTGGCGGTGGCGCCCAGGCTGAAGCTGTTGCGCGGCGGGGCGCTGCCGGCGCTGTCGGTGGCCGCCGACGTGGCCGAGCGGGTCGCCCCGGCGGTGGCATTGACGGCCGGCAACCACGACGCCCGCGCCGCATCGGCCAGGGCTCGGGCCTGGCGGTACTGGGCTTCGGCAATGCGCAGGTTCTGGTTGGAGATTTCCACCTTGTCCTGCAGGGCATTCAGCACCGGGTCGCCAAAGGCCTTCCACCAGGTATCGGAGGCCAGCGGGTCGCGGGGCTCGGCGGGCTTCCACTCGCCAGCCTCCTTGAAGACAGCGGGGGTTTCCACCGCGGGGCGGACGTGGTCGGGGCCGAGGGTGCAGGCGGTCAGGCTCAGGGCGCAGAGCGCCGCAAACAGCGCATTTACGGCGGCAGGGGCGACTGTAGGGGCGACTTCAGTCGCCCTCGGACGCTGACCCACAGCATTACGGTGATCAACGCACGATGGGCGACTGAAGTCGCCCCTACAAGCCGCCCCTACAGGGACAGGGTGATTCCGGTCATTCATGGGCAGGCAGGCTCCGCTTGCGGCGCAGCCGGTCGAGCATTACGAAGACGACCGGCGTGGTGTAAAGGGTGAGGATCTGGCTGAGGATCAGGCCACCGACGATGGCGATGCCCAGGGGCTGGCGCAGCTCGGCGCCATCGCCCGTGCCGATGGCCAGGGGAATGGCCCCGAAGAGGGCGGCCAGGGTGGTCATCAGGATGGGCCGGAAGCGCAGCAGGCAGGCGTGGTGGATGGCGTCGCGGGCGTTCTCGCCCTGGTGGCGCATGCGCGCAATGGCCACGTCGATCATCATGATGGCGTTCTTCTTGACGATGCCGATCAGCAGAATCACCCCGATCATGGCGATCAGGCCGAACTCTGTGTCCCGGGCCATCAGGGCCAGCAGGGCTCCGACCCCGGCCGAGGGCAGGGTGGACAGGATGGTGATGGGGTGGATCAGGCTCTCGTAGAGCATGCCCAGCACGATGTAGATGGTGATGATGGCGGCCAGGATCAGCAGCGGCTGGCTGCTCATGGATTTCTGGAAGGCCCCGGCCGAGCCCTCGAAGCTGGTGCGGATGCTCACCGGCACGCCGATGCCCGCCAGCGCCGCGTCGATGGCCTCGGTGGCCTCGCTGAGGGAGCGCCCTTCGGGCAGGGCAAAGCTGATGGTGGACGCCGCCGAGCCGCCCTGGTGGCTCACCGAAAGGGGCGCCAGGGTGGATTCGAAGCGGGCCACCGCCGACAGGGGCACCTTGGCGCCACTCGGCGCGATCAGGGTCAGGCGGGAGAGGGATTCGGGGCCCTGCAGGTATTCCGGCGCGGCCTCCAGCACCACCCGGTACTGGTTGAGGGGGTTGTAGATGGTGGACACCTGGCGCTGGCCGTAGGCGTTGTTGAGGGCGGTGGTGGCGGCCCGCATGGTGATGCCGTAGCGGGCCAGGGCGTCCCGGTCGAACAGCACGCTGGTCTGAGGCCCCCGGTCCTGCTGGTCGCTACTCACATCGGTGATCTGGTCGAGCCGGCTCAGGGCGTTGCGGATGCGCGGCTCCCACAGACGCAGCTCTTCCAGGCTGTCGGACTGGAGGGTGAACTGGAAGCTCGAATTGCCCGAGCGCCCGCCAATCCGGATGTCCTGGGTGGCGCTGAGGTAAAGGTTGGCGCCGGGCACCTTGGCGAGTTTCTTGCGCAGGCGGCCGATCACCGCCTCGGCCGACTCCTTGCGCTCGCCGATGGGCTTGAGGGTGACGAACATGGAGCCGTAGTTGCGCTGGGAACCCCCGGTGAAGCCGGTCACCGTGGCCACCGCCGGGTCGGCACCGACGATGGTCAGAAACTGATCCATCTTCTCCTTCATGGCCTGGAAGGAGATGGCCTGGTCGGCCTCGACAAAGCCGCGCAGGCGGCCGGTGTCCTGCTGGGGGAAGAAACCCTTGGGGATGGTCTGATAGAGATGCACGTTGAAGCCGACGGTGGCCGCCAGCACCAGCAGCACGATCCAGCGATGGGCCAGGGCCCAGCCCAGGGTGCGCCGGTAGCCCTCCAGCAGTGCCGCCAGGGCACGCCCGATGGCCCGGTCCACCCACCCCCGTTCGGCCTCCGGCGGGCGTGGGCGCAGCAGGCGGGCGCACATCATCGGCGTGGTGGTGAGGGACACCACCAGGGACACCAGGATGGCCGCCGACAGCACCACCGCAAACTCCCGGAACAGCCGCCCGACAATGCCGCCCATGGCCAGGATGGGGATGAACACCGCGATCAGCGACAGGCTCATGGACAGCACGGTAAAGCCGATCTCCCGCGCCCCGCGCAGGGCCGCCTGACGGGGTGGCATGCCCTCGTCCACGTGGCGGGAGATGTTCTCCAGCACCACGATGGCGTCGTCCACCACAAAGCCGGTGGCGATGGTGAGGGCCATCAGGGACAGGTTGTCGAGGCTGAAGCCGGCCAGGTACATGATGGAGAAGGTGCCCACCAGGGACACCGGCACCACCACGCTGGGGATGAGGGTGGCGCGCCAGTTGCGCAGGAACAGGAAGACCACCATCACCACCAGGGCCACCGAGATCACCAGCGTGCGCTCCACCTCGCGCAGGGAGCCGCGGATGGTGGGGGTGCGGTCCATCACCACATCCAGGTCGATGGCCGGTGACACGCTGGCGCGCAGCAGGGGCAGCAGGGCCGTGACCCGATCGACCGTCTCGATGATGTTGGCGCCGGGCTGGCGGTTGACCATCAGCAGCACCGCCTGGCGACCATTGGCGTAACCATAGTTGCGGTCGTTCTCGACCCCGTCGCGCACCCGCGCCACGTCTCCCAGGCGCACGGCGGCGCCGCTCTTCCAGGACACGATCAGCGGACGGTAGTCGGCGGCCGTGCGGGCCTGGTCGTTGGCCCCCACCTGCCAGGCGTTGTCACCATCCTCCAGCACGCCCTTGGGCCGGTTGGCGTTGGTGCCGACGATGGCGCTGCGTACGTCGTCCAGGTTGAGGCCGGCGGCAGCCAGGCGGTCGGGCTCCACCTCGACACGCACCGCCGGCAGCGAGGCACCGCCGATGGACACCTGCCCCACCCCGTCCACCTGGGCCAGGCGCTGGGCCAGCACGGTGGAGGCGGCGTCGTAGAGCTGGCCCTGGGTCAGGGTGGCGGAGGTGAGCGCCAGGATGATGATGGGCGTCTCGGCCGGGTTCACCTTGCGATAGGTGGGGTTGTTGGGCAGGCTCGACGGCAGCTGGCCGCGGGCCGCGTTGATGGCCGCCTGCACGTCCCGGGCGGCACCGTCGATGTCCCGGGAGAGGTCGAACTGCAGGGTCACCCGGGTGGAGCCGAGGGAGCTGGTGGACGTCATCTCGGTGACCCCGGCGATCTGCCCGAGGATGCGCTCCAGCGGCCCGGCCACCGTGGCCGACATGATCTCCGGGCTGGCCCCCGGGAGGTTGGCCGAGACGGAGATGGTGGGGTAATCCACCTGGGGCAGCGGCGACACGGGCAGCAGCCGGAAGGCGATCGCCCCCGCCAGCACCACGGCCAGCGTCAGCAGGGTGGTGGCCACCGGGCGGAAGATGAACAGGCGCGAGAGGTTCATTGCACCGGACGCCCCCGGCCATCATTCCGGAGCGCCCCCCATCGCCTGGACCGCAGGACCCTTGTAGAGGCGACTTCAGTCGCCCACCACGCGCCAATCACAGGCATACCCTTAATCGACGTCCGCGGGCGACTGAAGTCGCCCCTACAGGCCCTACATGTTGCGACTGCGGGGAAGCTCACGCCGGCCTCCGGGCCAGGCGGTCGAAGGCCAGGTAGATCACCGGGGTGGTGAACAGCGTGAGCACCTGGCTCACCAGCAGGCCGCCGACCATGGTGATGCCCAGGGGCTGACGCAGCTCGGAGCCGACGCCGCTGCCCAGCATCAGGGGCAGCGCCCCCAGCAGGGCGGCCAGGGTGGTCATCAGGATGGGCCGGAAGCGCAGCAGGCAGGCCTGGAAGATGGCCTCCCGGGGCGCCAGACCCTGGTTGCGCTCGGCGTCCAGGGCGAAGTCGATCATCATGATGGCGTTCTTCTTGACGATGCCGATCAGCAGCACGATGCCGATGATGCCGACGATGCCCAGCTCGGTACGTGCCAGCAGCAGGGCCAGCAGGGCACCCACCCCGGCGGACGGCAAGGTAGACAGGATGGTCACCGGGTGGATGTAGCTCTCGTAGAGCACGCCGAGCACGATGTACATGGTCACCACCGCCGCCAGGATCAGCAGCAGGGTGTTGGTCAGGGAAGCCTGGAAGGCCAGGGCCGCGCCGCGGAAGCGGGTCTCGATGCTGGCCGGCATCTCCAGCGTGGCCTCGGCCTGGCGGATCGCCTCCACCGCCGCCCCCAGGGCCACCCCGGGAGCAAGGTTGAAGGACACCGTGACCGCCGGAAACTGGCCGATGTGATTGACCGCCAGCATGGCCGGCCGCTCCACCACCCGGGCCACCGCCGACAGGGGTACCTGCACCCCGCCGGTGCCGGGCACATACAGGTTGGCCATGGCCGCCGGGCCGCTGCGGAACTGGGGCTGCACCTCCAGCACCACCCGGTACTGGGTGGCCTGGGTGAAGATGGTGGAGATCAGGCGCTGGCCGTAGGCGTTGTAGAGGGCGTTGTCGATGGCGGCAGTGCTCACCCCCAGGCGGCTGGCGGCATTGCGGTCGATCTCGACCCAGGCCTGCAGGCCCTTGTCCTGCAGGTCGCTGGCCACGTCGGCCAGCTCCGGCAGCGCCTGGAGGCGCTCCACCAGGCGCGGCACCCATTCGGCCAGGGCCTCGCCATCGGGCGACTGCAGGGAGAACTGGTACTGGGTGCGGGCCACCCGGTCTTCGATGGACAGGTCCTGCACCGGCTGCATGTAAAGGGTGATGCCGGCCACCTTCTGCAGCTCGGGGCCAAGGCGCCGGATCACCTCGCTGGCGCTGGCATCGCGCTCGGCCAGGGGCTTCAGGCTGATCATCATGCGCCCGCTGTTGAGGGTGGCGTTGGTGCCATCCACCCCGATGAAGGACGACAGGCTGGCCACCGCCGGGTCTTTCAGCACCACCTCGGCCACCGCCTGCTGGCGCTCGGACATGGCCGGGAAGGAGATGGACTGGCCGGCCTCGGTGACGCCCTGGATGGCGCCCGTGTCCTGCACCGGGAAGAAGCCCTTGGGCACCAGGATGTAGAGCAGCACGGTGAGGGCCAGGGTGCCTGCCGCCACCAGCAGGGTCAGGCCCTGGCGCTGCAGCACCCACTCCAGCATCACCCCGTAGCGGGCGATGACCCGGTCGACGAAATCGCCGGTCACCCGGTAGAAGCGGCCCTGCTCCGCCTCCGGCACGTGCTTGAGCAGACGCGCGCACATCATCGGGGTGAGGGTCAGGGAGACGAAGGCGGAGATCAGGATGGCGATGGCCAGGGTGATGGCGAACTCGCGGAACAGGCGCCCCACCACGTCCCCCATGAACAGCAGCGGGATCAGCACCGCGATCAGGGAGACGGTAAGGGAGATGATGGTGAAGCCGATCTGCTTCGCCCCCTTCAGCGCCGCCTGCATGGGCGACTCGCCCTCCTCCACGTAGCGGGCGATGTTCTCGATCATCACGATGGCGTCGTCCACCACGAAGCCGGTGGAGATGGTGAGGGCCATCAGGGTGAGGTTGTTGAGGCTGAAGCCGGCCAGATACATGACCCCGAAGGTGCCCACCAGGGACAGGGGCACCGCCACGCTGGGAATGATCGTGGCCGGCACGCTGCGCAGGAACAGGAAGATCACCATCACCACCAGGGCCACGGCCAGCATCAGCTCCACCTGCACGTCGTGCACCGAGGCGCGGATGGTGGTGGTGCGATCCGAGAGCACCCGGACGTCCACCGAGGCCGGCAGGCTGGCGGTCATCTGGGGCAGCAGGGCCGTCACCCGGTCGGCCACCTCGATCACGTTGGCGCCGGGCTGGCGCTGCACGTTGATGATCACCGCCGACTCCCGGTCGGCCCAGGCGGCGAGGCGGATGTTCTCGGCGTCATCCACCAGGGTGGCCAGGTCGGACAGGCGCACCGGGCTGCCGTTGCGATAGGCCACGATGAGGCCGCGGTATTCGTCGGCGGAACGCAGCTGGTCGTTGGCGTCGAGGGTGGAGGCGCGCTGGGGGCCGTCGAAGCTGCCCTTGGCCTGGGTCACGTTGGCATTGGCGATGGCGGTGCGCAGGTCTTCCAGGCCCAGCCCATAGGCCGCCGCCGTGGTGGGGTTGACCTGCACCCGCACCGCCGGGCGGCGCCCGCCGGCAATGCTCACCAGCCCGACGCCGGCCACCTGGGAGATCTTCATGGCCAGGCGGCTCTCCACCAGGTCGTGGATGCGGGTGATGGGCAGGCTGGGGGACGAGATGGCCAACGTCAGAATGGGCGCGTCGGCCGGGTTCACCTTGCTGTAGGTGGGCGGCGCCGGCAGATCGCTGGGGAGCAGGCTGGAGGCGGCGTTGATGGCCGCCTGGACCTGTTGCTCGGCCACGTCCAGCCCCATCGCCAGACTGAAGCGCAGGGTGACCACCGAGGCCCCGCCGGAACTGGTGGACGACATCTCGTCCAGCCCGGGCATCTGCCCGAACTGGCGCTCCAGGGGCGCGGTGACGGCGGAGGTCATCACGTCCGGGCTGGCGCCGGGGTAGAGGGTTTTGACCTGGATGGTGGGGTAATCCACCTCGGGCAGGGCCGAGATGGGCAGCAGACGGTAGGCCACGAAGCCCACCAGCAGGATGGCCACCATCAGCAGCGAGGTGGCCACCGGCCGCAGGATGAACAGGCGGGACGGGTTCATGCCGGCCCCCCGGTGGCAAACCGATGCCCGCGGGCTCTTTCAGCGAAGGCTGCGGCCACGGTCAATGCCCCGGCCGGCCTGCGCCACTGCGCCGGCTCTCCCGGCCGGGGGCATCCACGGCCTTCGGGTCGATGGCCTCCACCTTCGCCCCGTCCTTGAGCTTGTCAAGCCCGTCCACCACCACCCGGTCGCCCGCCGCCAGGCCCTCCTCCACCGCGGCCTTGCCTCCATCGACGGGGCCCAGGCGCACCGACACGGCGGCGACCTTGCCGTCGGCGGTCAGGCGATACACAAAGCTGCCCTTGCTGCCCTGCTGCAGCGCCGCCGTGGGCACGGTGACCACGCCGCGGAGGGTGTCCAGCAGCAGACGCACGTTGACAAACTGATTGGGGAACAGGCTGCCGTCCTTGTTGGCAAAGTCGGCCTTGAGCTTAACGGTGCCGGTGGTCGAATCGATCTGGGCATCCACCGCCAGCAGGCTGCCTTCGGCCAGGCGGGTCTTCATCTCCCGGTCCCAGGCCTCCACCTTCAGCCCGCGCCCTTCGCGCACCCGCTTCATGATCGCCGGCAGGCGCTCCTCGGGCACCGGGAAGACCGCGGTGATCGGGCTCACCTGGGCAATCGTCACCAGCCCGGCCGCATCGGAGGCCTTGACAATGTTGCCCGGATCCACCGCCCGCAGGCCCACCCGGCCGCTGATCGGCGCCTTGATGGTGGTGTACGAGAGTTGCAGCTCGGCGCTACGCAGGTTGCCTTCGTCGGTCTGCACAGTGCCCTGGTACTGGCGCACCAGCGCCTCCTGGGTATCCACCTGCTGCTTCGCGATGGAGTCCTGGGCCAGCAGGCCGCGGTAGCGCTCCAGGTCGATGCGGGCGTTCTTCAGCAGGGCCTGGTCGCGGGCGAGCTGGCCGCGGGCCTGCTCCAGCGCCGCACGGAAGGGTTCGGGGTCGATCAGCGCCAGCACCTCGCCGGCCTTCACCGGCTGGCCCTCGACAAACTTCACCGCCAGCAGCGGGCCATCCACCCGGCTGCGCACCGTGACCAGGTTGCGCGGCACCACGCTGCCGAGCGCCGGCACGGTGACGCGGACCTCCCCGGTCCCGATGGTGGCAAGGGTGACCGGTACCGGCCGATCACCACGCGGACCGCCCCCGCGCGGACCGGCGGCCTCCGTGCCGCGCCCCTCCTCCGCGCCCCCCCGGTACGCGTACCAGGCGCCGCCGCCGGCCAGCACGGCGAGACCGAGAATCCAGGGCAGATAGGAGCGTTTGGAGCGTTGCGGCGACACAGCGGAAGACGGGCTGGACATGGATGGACTTTCACGGAAGCGCCGGCACGTCGGCCGGATGGGAAGGACTCGAATGCTACACGATGAAACTTGAAGACTGCCCAATAGACCCGGCAGACCGGGAATCGATCCCGACATTCACACGCATCAGCCCGCCCCAATAAGGAAAGCCGTTCACGTAACACTTTTTAAACATCTGACACACCCCGGCCTATGTGAATTGAATCACACTGAACACGCGAAACGGATCACACACTGGAGCCCCCATGACACATCCATCCGGCCCCCAGCTTCCCGGCACCGACGATCTGCTGTCCATCATTCGCGTGCAAACCGAGATCGCCCGCCTGGGGCTCGACCTGGATGCCGTCATGGCGCTGGCTGCGGAGGCCAGCATGAAGCTCACCGGCGCCGACGGCGCTGCAGTGGAGATTGCCGAAGGGCCGCTACTGGTCTATCGGGCCACAGCGGGATTGGCCGCTGCGCAGGTCGGCCGGAGCATTGATGCGGAACACAGCCTTTCCGGCCTGTGCCTGCGCAGCGGGACAGCCCTGACCAGTGACAATGTCGAAGGCGACCCGCGGGTCGACTTGACCTCCTGCCATCAGATCGGCCTGCGGTCCATGGCCGTGGTGCCCTTGTGTCATGACGTCGAGAACGTGGGCGTCCTCAAGGTATTGTCGTCCAGGCAAGCGGCTTTCGGCCCCCGTCAGGTCGAGATCATCAAACTCATGGCGGATCTGCTTGCCGCGTCCATGTACTTCGCCACCCGTTGCGGCCGGGATGCGCTCTTCCACCAGGCAACCCATGATCTGCTCACCGGCCTGGCCAACCGCGCCCTCTTTCTGGATCGCC
>Ga0209097_10000570_pt1 | contig 35749 bp, 28 predicted proteins | sample AD_UKC052_MetaG_FD_184419 | JGI IMG/M metagenome (GOLD analysis project Ga0209097, IMG submission 184419) | Active sludge microbial communities of municipal wastewater-treating anaerobic digesters from USA - AD_UKC052_MetaG (SPAdes) (version 2) | ecosystem: Engineered > Bioreactor > Anaerobic >... | reverse complement strand
GTTTTGCTTCCGGCTTCCTCCTGACCTTACCTCGCGATAACGCCATTGCCTTCCGCTAATGGTTGGTGCAACCTCCTCCATTTGGGACTTTCACCCTATAGTCAACGCCCATGCTGGGCGCACAAAAATCCGGCGGTCCACTGCTGAACCGCCGGAAAATTCAAATTAAGAACGCGCCGGATTACTTGATCACAAATGGGAGGTAAGTCCGCAGAACAGCAAAGGTCAGGGTGCTGACCAGGTGCGCCTTGGAGGCATCATTGTTGTTGATCACTTCGCCTTGCGTCTTGGCCAAACCGGTGTTCAGATCAGGATCTGTCACAGCGGCCTGGAACATGAAGGTCTCCATATCCATGTTGTTCAAAACAACAAGATCTGTACCCTTCGCGGGGGGAGTTCCCACTGCTGGAGTGCCGTCGGCAATGTAGTAATACGATTCGCCGGCTGTGCCGGTGATGGTTTCCATGCCCACCGTCAGGCCGGTCGGCAGAGTGCCCAGGTCGCCGTAGGCAAACCAGATCTCATTGGTGCCGTCCTTGATCCACAGCTGCACGTTGTAAGAAGCCACCGTGCCGTCGTAAGGTGAAACATCCTGCCAGTCAAACACTGTGTAGGTGTCCGTGCCATCTGTCGCACCCCAGATACCCCAGGCTGCAGTCGGCTCGTCCAGGAACAGATCGGTCCAGAACGGGGCAATGATATTATTGGGCAGGGTCGGGTCGGGCAGGTGTTTGTTGGTGGGGCCAGCGCTGCTGACGGTGGGGGCGCCGGGAACCATCCAGCCATTGGAAGAGACTTTCAGGCGGTCGTAATGCACACCCATATAGTAGAAATCCATACCGGTGATGGAATAGACCTTCTCATCACAATCGCCGCAAATATCGCTCAGGACCAGGTCATTGTTCGAATCAAAGATGTGGTCCATATAAGTGGTGGTGGTCACCGGTTGAATGCCCGCCATGAAACCGGTGAGGGTGGCCGAGCCGGTCAGCAGGCCGTTGGCATAGGTCAGGCCGTTAGTCACAGTGCCGGGCACGTAAGTCAACGCGGGATCCAGGTCAATGGTGGCGTCGAAGGTGGTGGTGTTGGCGAAGGGGTTCGATAGGGTCAGTGTATAGGTGACGGTGTCGCCCTTCTTGGCCGTAGCCGGCGAAACGGTCAGGCTGTGGCTGGCATCGTTGGACACAGCCGCATAAATGGCAATGGGCAGGTGGGCCGCCGGGTAGGCATCGCCAGCAGCGGTGAAGGTCACCCAGCCAAAGTACCAGGCGTTGGTAGGCACTTTGCTCAGATCAACACTTAGCGTATAGTAGGCGCCCATGCCTTCAGACAGGGTGAAGGCGGTCTTTGAAAGAGCGGCTGACGCCAGCGGGTGGTCCATCTTGACAGAAGCTGTCCACGCCACATTGCTGCCAGCCACGCCGTGAACGGTGTTGCCAAAGGCACAGTTCATCACGCACACAGCGGAAGCATAAGAACCTTTATCGAAGACCACGCCCGCGTTACCAGCCTTTTCAAGATCAATGCGGCCGGCGCCCATGTCGAAGGGATCAGCAGGCGTTACGCCGTTGGGTTTCTTGAGGCTCTGGTTGGCGGTGCTCATCAGGGCCGTCTTGATCATGGCCGGGGTCCAGTCGGGGTGCTGCTGGATGAGCAGGGCGGCGGCGCCGGTCACATGCGGGGCGGCCATGCTGGTGCCCTGCAGAGGAGCGTAGTAAGGATGAGTGGCATTGATCACCAGAGCCGGTGAGTAGGCCGCCAGAATATCCACGCCCGGAGCCACAAGGTCGGGTTTAAGGATGTTCGGGTCGCCGTTCGGGCCAATGCTGGAGAAGCTGGCCATCACATCCTGAACGGATTCGAATTCCTTCCAATCAGCGGTGAACTCACCCGGAGCCACGCCGTTGTTGGCATTCAGCCATGCCATCAGGGCCAGGCCGTCGCTGTAGCGCATATTGGCCGAGGGAATGGTTGTTCCACCCACGGCCATGCTGACGAAGTTTTCGCGATCCGCCGAGCCAGCCGCATTGTAGATGATAACGGCCACAGCGCCAGCGGCGGTGACATTGGCGATCTTTTCGGTGAAGTTACAGGTGCCGCGGCTGACAATAGCGATTTTGCCCGTCAGAGAGCCAGCTGTAGGCGGGTTCGCATTACAGGCCAGGAAGCGGTTCGTCGCGGTCGCATTGGTCGCAACCGTGCCCACATCCACCAGGTCGGTGGCGATGGTGGTCGTGACGATCGGGCCAGCCGGCTTAACTTCGATATTCTGCACCGAAGGATCCACCGTGCCTGGGCCCAGCACATTAATGACCGGGTTATAGCGGCGGCTGTTGGTGCTGGCGCCGACAGTGATGACCGATTCGGTGCAGCCAGGGCAGCCAATGGTGTTGGCAGCCGGGCCGTTGTTGCCAGCCGAGAAGACCACCACCACGCCAGCTTCGATGATGCCATCGAGCAGCGGTTTGTAGACGGAGTCGTTCGGGTTACCGCCCGCGCCGCCACCCCATGAGTTGTTGATCACATCAGCGCCATCGGCTACGGCCGCTTCGAGGCCAGCCGAGAGCATCACATCGGTGCCGGAGCCCGAATCGGTGCCGTCGGGTTTGATGATTTCAAAGAGGCCTTTGTAAATCATCAGGTAAGCCGCCGGGGCAACGCCTTCGATGACTGCGTTTTGATACCTCGCCGCGGTCACCTTGTTGCCAGCCGAGGTGCTGGCGGTGTGCGAACCGTGGCCGCCGATATCCAGCGGGCTCATCACTTCGCTCGGGTTCAGGGTATTGCCGCCCGAAAGCAGACCAGGATCATAGAAGTAACGTGCCGCGATCACCTTACCATTGCACTGGAAGTCCGGGTCGCTGGCATTGGTCACGCAGTAGCCCTTGGGGTACCCCGCCGGGGCGGTGAAACCCGTCCCGTCAAACATCGGGTTGGTGATGTCCAAGCCGGTATCAACCACAGCCACTTTCACACCCTTGCCGGCGTTGGATTCGCCACCGAGCTTGGCCCACAAGGCTTCTGCCTTGATGATATCGAGGCTGGCATCCAGGTTCACTTCGCGAATCTGGTTCGGGTAAATTTTCACCACGCCGTCCATCATGGCCAGGCGGCTAAGTTCGCGCTCAGGTACCTGCATGGCCACAGCATTCAGGACCACCTGGTAGCTCATCAGCACATCCACATCAGATATGGCTGTGTTAACCTGGGAAACGAAATCCTTCTGGACGCCCTTCAGGTAAGCCTGGTAAGACTGGGCTTCCGGAGCGCTCATGTCCAGTTTCACTTTGCCAGTGGCTTTGGGGCTGGTGGCGCGCAGGTCAGCAATGCCACCGTCATACGAGGCCACCGCCGGATCGGCAAGCTGGACAATCACGGAAATTTTGCCGTCATCCGTGCGAATGGCGTTCTTCATGCTGGCTTCATCATAAACAGCCACCGCTTCAACTTGCAGCTTATCCTTAACAGGCACCGGGTCGGTGGGAACAATGGGTTGTGCTGCAGCAACAGACGAGAACAGCAGGGTTGCCACAATGACGAAAGACAAAATTACGTAGAATTTATTCTTCATTCCGCTTCTTTTCCTTCTGATCATTTTTGTGATTTGGATACGATATTTGGCAAGGTTTTGCTTTTGCCCCTGTGATATCAAATATGCATGTGACGAGCAACCACCTCCTAGATCCAGATCTACGAATTGAATATCCCCCACAAATATTTGATTGCAATTAATTCTAAGGTATTCTCAGGGGTTAGTCAAGAAAAAACTGTCATATTACTACTATTGAAGAGGGATGTTGGTCACAAAAAATATGTCAAAAAGCATGTTTGACCCCCTCCTCCCATCCTCCCTTAGCAGGGTTCTGAAATCCTCATTTGTCCGGAAAATTAGCCTTAAAACAAAAAAACAGCGGCCCGGCAGTGGGCCGCTGTTTTTTTGTTTGTTCCCCTGGCTTACTTAAACAGCAGCGGAATGAACATCTTGATCACATCAAAGTTCAACGTGCTCACCAGATGCGCCTCGCTGGCATTTCGATTATTGAGCACACTGGCCACCGTTTTGGCCACTCCAGAGTTCAGGTCAGGCGCATCCACCGTTGCCGTGAAGGTGAAAGTTTCCATGTCCATCTCGTTGACCACGATCAGGTCGGTTCCCTTGGCGGGCGGTGTGCCCACTGCCGGCATACCATTGGCTGCATAATAATACGATTCGCCCATGGTGCCATCGGCGGTCTCCATGCCCACCGTCAGGCCGGTCGGCAGGGTGCCCAGGTCGCCGTAGGCAAACCAGATCTCATTGGTGCCGTCCTTCATCCACAGCTGCACGTTATAAGAAGCCACCGTGCCGTCGTAAGGCGACACATCCTGCCAGTCGAACACTGTGTAGGTGTCCGTGCCGTCCGTCGCGCCCCACAACACCCAGGCACCGGTCGGTTCAGCCAGGTAAAGATCGGCCCAGAATGGGGCAATGATGCTGTTAGGCAGGGCTGTGGATGGCAACAGCTTGTTATTAGAGCCAGAGCTCACGGTGGGGGCGCCAGGAACCATCCACCCGTTGGATGAGACCTTCAGGCGGTTGTAATGCACACCCATATAGTAGAAATCCAGGCCGGTGATGTTGAACACCACTTCGTCGCAGTCGGCGGTGTCACAGAAATCGCTCAGAACCAGGTCGTAAATGGGATTATTGACGTGATCCACATAAGAAGTGACCGTCACAGGCTCAATGCCCGCCACAACACCGGTCAAGGTGGCCTTGCCAGTCAGCAGATCATTGGCAAAGCTCAGACCCACAGTGGTGGTGCCGGGAACATAGGTCAGTGCCGGGTCCAGTACAATGGTAGCGTCAAAGGTGGTCGTGGTTGGGCTTGGGTTCGCCAGGGTCAGCGTATAAGTGACCATATCGCCCTTCCTGGCGGTGGCCGGGGTCACGCTGAAGCGGTGGTTGGGGGTGTTGGAGGCCGCCGCAAAGACCGCAATGGGCAGGCGGGCCGCCGGGTAGGCATCGCCGGCAGCCGTGAAGGTCACCCAGCCGAAGTACCAGGCATTTGCCGGCACGTTGCTCAGATCCACCGTCAGAGTATAGTCGGCTCCGTAACCTTCAGACAGGGTGAATGCCGTCCTGGAGAGGGCGGTGGAAGCCAGCGGGTGGTCCATCTTAACGGAAGCTGTCCACACCACATTGCTGCCAGCCACGCCGTGAACGGTGTTGCCAAAGGCGCAGTTCATCACGCACACGGCAGAAGCATGAGAGCCCTTGTCGAAGACCACGCCCGCATTGCCGGCTTTTTCAAGGTTCATGAAACCGCCGCCCATGTCAAAGGGGTCCGCGGGGGTCATGCCGTCCACCTTTTTGAGGTTCTGATCGGCGGTGCTCATCAGGGCCGTCTTGATCATGGCCGGGGTCCAATCGGGATGCTGCTGAATGAGCAGGGCAGCCGCGCCGGTCACCTGGGGGGCTGCCATGCTGGTGCCGCCCAGCAGGGCATAGTAGGGCGAGGGCGCATTCGGCACCAGAGCCGGAGAATAAGCCGAAAGGATATCCACACCTGGGGCTACTATATCTGGCTTGAGGATGTTCGGGTCGCCGTTGGGACCAATGCTCGAGAAATTGGCCAGGATATAAGGATCGGTGTCAAACTTCACCCAATCAGCAGAATATTCGCCGGGGGTGGGGGCGGCGCCCTGTGCATGGATCCAGTTGAGCAGGGCCACGGCGTCGCGGTTGCGCATGTTGGCTGAAGGAATGGTGGTCCCGTCCGCTGCTATATTGATAAATATGTTTACCTCTGGCGAGGTCACATCATTGTAAATAATGGCCGCCACAGCACCAGCTGCAGCAACGTTGTTGATTTTTTGAGTAAAGTCGCAGGCGCCGCGGCGAATGATGGCAATCTTTCCAGTCAGAGAGCCGGCCGTGGGCGGGTTGGTGGAGCAGGCCAGGTCCTTGCTGGCCAGGGTCGTGTTGGTGGCTACTTCGCCCACATCGGCCAGCGCCCCGCTGATGGTGGTGGTCACCACAGGGCCGGCCGGGTTGATTTCAATGTTTTGCAGTTCTGCGGTGACCGTTCCCGGGCCCAGCACGCTGATCACCGGGCTGTAACGCCGGCTGTTGGTGCTGGCGCCGACGGTGATGGCGGCTTCGGTGCAGCTCGGGCACTCAATGGAGTTGGCATCCGGGCCGCTGTTGCCAGCCGAGAAAACCACCACCACACCGGCTTCGTTAATGGCCGGAATGAGGGTGTCATAGAAAGAATCGTGCGGGTTGTTGCCAGCGCCGCCGCCCCATGAGTTGTTGATCACATCAGCGCCGTCTGCCACCGCCGCTTCCATGCCGGCTGAGAGCATCACATCCGTGCCAGAGCCGTTGGTGCTGCCATCAGCACGGATAATTTCAAACAGGCTTTTATACACCAGCAGGTAAGCCGCCGGAGCAACGCCGGATATTTCCGCGTTTTGATGCGTCGCAGAAATCACTTTGTTGCCAGCCGCGCCGCCCGCAGTGTGCGAACCGTGCCCACCAATATCCAGAGGACTCATCACTTCCTGCGGATTCAACACCGTCCCGCCCGAGAGCAGGCCGGGGTCAAAGAAATAGCGCGCCGCGATCACTTTGCCGTTGCACTGGAAATCCGGGTCACTGGCGTTGGTCACGCAGTAGCCCTTGGGGTAACCTGCGGGGGCAGTGAAACCCGTGCCGTCGAACATCGGGTTGGTGATGTCCAGACCGGTGTCCACATCGGCGATTTTAACACCCTTGCCGGCCTGTGATTCCCCGCCCAGTTTGGTCCACAGGGAAGCCGCCTTGACCAATTTAAGGCTGGTGTCCATGGTCACCGAGCGGATCTGGTTGGGGTAAATTTTGACCACCCCGTCCATCATGGCCAGACGGGTCAGTTCGCGCTCAGGCACCTGCATGGCCACGGCGTTCACCGTCAGTTGGTACGATTGCAGCACATCCACATCAGAGATGGCTGTGTTCACCTGGTAGACAAAATCCTTCTGGATGTCCTGCAGGTAGGCCTGGTAAGCCCTGGTGTCGGCAGAGGCCATATCCAGTTTGACCTTTCCAGTGGCCTTGGGGCTGGTGGCGCGCAAATCGGCAATGCCGCCGCGGTAGGTGGCCACAGCCGGCTGCGAAAGCTGCACAATCACCGAAATTTTACCGTCCGCCGTGCGAATGGCGTTTTTCAGGCTGGCTTCATCATAGACCTTTTCCACCTGAAGGCTCACTTTTTCCTGTATATCGACCGGGGTCAGGCCATCCGGAGCAGGAGGCTGAGCTGCAGCCACGGAGGAAAACAACAGGGCAGCAATGATAACGATCGAAGAAATCAGGGTGAACTTCTTTTTCATTCCGTTTCTCATCCTTTTTTGTGCAATGGGTATTTCTGAAAAATGACGACGGCAGCGGCAAGGGCTGCTTCCCCATTCTGACGCCCTGCCTGGCAATACAACGCATGTCTCAATCAATCACCTCCTGCAAAAAAGAATAGGCGAACACTCACCCTTCCCTGAAAAAATGGACTGGATTTATTAAGGGTATAAAAAGCTCCGCCGGCATGCAATTGCAATTTGTAACCGGCCCATCATACCCGGGCTAAAGATCACCCCTCTTAAGGATTGCTCCTGAATAATGGCATCCGCCTGCAAAACAGAAAAACATCCCGCTCAAAGGACTCTCCGGCCTGTGTTATAATTTTTGTGCATGTTAAACTCATCGGAACTCAGCGAACGCGAATTGGAAATCCTGCGCCTGGTGGCCAGCGGGGCCAGCAACAAGGAAATTGCCCAGGATCTGTGCATCAGCCTGAACACGGTCAAAGTGCACCTGCGCAATATCTTTGACAAGACAGGCGTCTCCTCGCGCACCGAGGCGGCGTTGTATGCCATGCGCATGGGGTGGGTGGCCGCCCCCGGAGAAGCTGGCCTGTCGGCCAATGCGCCGGCTGCTGAAGCGCCGCCCTCTTCCATAATAATTGAGCCACCCGCCGAACCGCCCGCTGTGCGTGCGGAGGAAAACCTGCCGTCTCTGAATGGTTCTCTTCCATCCACTGCAAAGCGAGGATCGCCCTGGCTGTGGGCGCTCGCGGCTGCCGGCCTGCTGCTGGTTTTGCTGAATATTTTGCCCGGCTGGCTGCCCCCTGCCATCACGCCCACCCCAGCTGCATCATCCACCGCCAAGCCAGCTGGTCTTTCAGGCCAGGCAACCCCCACCCCCATTGTGCGCTGGTCCAAACGGGCTGAGGTGCCCGAAAGCTGCGCGCCCATGGCTGGCACTGCCTATGCCGGCAACCTGTATGTCTTTTGCGAGGCCAGTTCGGCTGCCTGGCGTTACCAGCCCGAAGACGACGTCTGGCAGGCCCTGGCCTCCGCCCCGGTCAAACTGGCCGGCGCCTCTGCCGCCCTGGCTGGCGAAAAGATCTACCTGCCTGGTGGAGAAAATGACGGGCAGGGGCTGCAAACCCTTTACATTTACAATCCGCGCCACAACGCCTGGACGCAGGGCAAATCGCTGCCCCAGCCGGTCAGCGGCTATGCCCTGGCTTCTTTCGAAGGGCGCCTCTATCTGTTTGGCGGCAGCGTCAATGGAAAAATATCTGATCAGGTGCTGGTCTATGATCCCGCCGCGGATACCTGGCAGACCCGCGCCCCTCTTGCCCGCCCCCTGCTGCATGCGCGGGCCGCCAGCCTGAACGGCCAGATGATCCTCATTGGCGGTGAAGACGCCAGCGGGCCTGTAAAATCCTGCCAGGTTTATCTGCCGGCGCGTGAAGACAGCGGCGAAACCGCCTGGCAGCCCTGCGCAGACCTGCCCCAGCCGCGCAGCATCTTTGGTCTCACCACCCTGGCCGATGCCCTCTACCTGATCAGCCCGGGCGAAACCCTGCTGGCGCTGCAGTACCTGCCCCAATATGATTCCTGGCGCGGCATTCCCTACCCCACCCAGCCGGGCGCCGGTTCACCCCTGCTGCTGGCCGAAGGCGATTTTATTCACTTCTTCAGCACGCAAAAAGACGCCTCACACCAGGTTTACCAGGCCATTTTCCGCGTGGATATGCCCATTATTCGATAATCACCCCAAAGTATTATTGCCTGAATCTGCCTCTTTTGGGATAATAGAACCGTAAGTAACCCCTATCATTTTGAAAGGATGTCGCTATGAAGAAACTTTCCCTCATTTTGCTCGTGGCTGTGCTCACCATCGGTCTGGTTGGCAATGCCTTCGCTGAAGCCCCCGCCCCCGGTGGCCCCTTCAGCACCGCCTTCACCATCCAGAACACCTCTGGCGGCGCTGCCAACTGCTCGTTCGTGCTCTATGACAGCACGGGCGCCAGCAAATACACCAGCTCTCCCATCGCCATGGCGGCTGATGCGAGCTCCTTCGTGTATGTTCCCTCCCTCTCTGTGGATAGCGGCAGCTATTCCGGCGTCGTCTCCTGCGATGCCCCCGTGGCCGCCATCGTGAACTTCAGCTCCACCATCAGCGGCGCCAGCCATGCCGGCGTCGGTGCAGCTGCAGCCACCTGGTACGTCCCCGTTGTGTACGATAACTACTACAACTTCTACACCAACTTCTACGTCCAGAACGCCACTGCCAGCCCCGTGGACATCACCATCTCCTACTACGCCCCCGGTTCAGCCACCCCTGTGACCACTGAAACCGCCACGGCCGTCCCCGGCTACGCCACCCACATCTTCCAGCAGGAAGGCAACGCCACCCTCGCCAATAATGTGTCCTACTCTGCCAAGATCACGGCGACCGGCAACGTGGCCGCCATCGTCAACATCTACGGTAAAAGCACTGCCAACGGCCAGGTCTACTCCTTCAATGCCTTCACCGCCGGCTCCAAGACCGCCTACGTGCCCCAGCTGATGAAGAATTACTACGGCTATAACACCGCCCTGACCGTGCAGAACATCAGCGCTGTGGATGCCACCGTCACCGTGACCTACGGCAACGGCGCCACCGCTGAAAATGCTGTGATCGCGGCCTACTCTTCCAAGCTGTTCTACACCCCCAACAACACCAGCTTCCCCTCAGGCGCAACCGGCATCTCCGGCGCCACCATCACCTCGGTCGGTGGTGACATCGTCGCCGTCGTGAACGAATCAGATGGCTACAACCGCGCGGCCACCTACGCTGGCTTCACCACCGGCACCAGCAAAGTCTTCGCTCCCATCGTGATGAAGCGCTACTACGGCTACAACACCTCCATCGTCTGCCAGAACGTCGGCACCACCGATACCGTCGCCACCCTGTCCTACACCGCTGGCGGCCTCTCACACACCGTGGTTTCCCCGACCCTGGCCCAGGGCGCGACCTACATGTTCTACCAGCCCTCTGACGGCAGCCTGCCCAACAGCTACAACGGTTCCGCAGTCATCAATGCCTCAGCCTCTGGCAAGATCATCTGCACCGTGAACGAAAACCAGAACGAAGCTCCCCAGGCCACCCAGATCATGGATCAGCTCTTCTCCTACAACGGCATCAACCAATAGTTCTTGCCCGCTCAAACAAAAGTCAAAGGCCGCTGGGCAACCGGCGGCCTTTCTTATGTCATCAGTCCAATGCAGTTTCATTGGATAAGGATCTTTATGAAGCGTTCTTTCTTTCTCCTGATTGTCTTTGCCCTTCTTCTGACCGCCTGCGCTGCGCCGACGGCTGCCCCCACTCAGGCTGTTCAACCCGCTCCCACCCTCGATCCCTCTCTGCCTTACCCGCCTGCGGTCACAACCACCCCCCATTACCCCACCCCGGCCTACCCGGCCGCCCCGCAAACCGAACGGGTGTTCCCCACGGAAGTGCCCCCCGCGCCCGATGCCAATACCGGCGTCATCACTGGCCGCCTGCTGGATATTCAGACCAATGCCAGCATCACCAATGTGATGGTGGCTGTCGGCAATATTGTCTATCTGACGCCCGGCCCCGATTACGTGGTTTCAATGGATGAAAAAGTTGCCCCGCGCGGCAGCACGGACCCCGAAGGCCGCTTTACCATCGGCGGCATCACCCCCGGCCGCTACGTGCTGCTGATCTGGACCCCGCATCACACCACCGCTGTGCTCGACCCCTCCACCCGCCAGCTGCGCATGATTGATGTCCCCGCCGGCGTGGTCACCGACCTGGGCGATATTTTTGGCGATAAGCCCAATTAAATGATCGTTCTCGAGCGGAAAAATTTCACTCCCTGTCTTCGGACAGGGAGTTTTGTTTTTCGCGGGCCAGGCCGCGCCGGTGCATCCATTCGCCAAACCCCCAGCCCGCCAGCCCCCAGATCACATCTGCCAGAGTGAAGGCCAGACGAATCAGCACCCCAATCACCAGGCCGGTGGTGGCCGGCAGATACGGCCCCAGCACCATCACAAAGGTCAGTTCGCGAATGCCCAGCCCGGCCGGCACAAAGACGATCAGGTAACTGATGGCCGCGGCAATGGCCCAGGCATTCAAAGCCAGCGAAAACGTCAGCGAAGCCGCGCCGCCAGCCTGGCCGTAAAGCAGCAAAATCCACGCGCCCAGCAGCAGGCAGCCGGCATAGCTGCCCAGCCACAGCAGGGCCTGGCCCAGGTCGTGCCGCCAGCCCAGCTTTGCCCCGGCCTGGTCGCGCACCCAGATCACCGAAATGACCACTGCGGCCGCCATGGCCAGAAGCGAAAGCAGCCAGCCCAGCAGCGGCGGGAAATCTGCCAGCCCGGGCAGCAAAAAACTGGTCGAAACCAGCACAATGAGAATGATCTCCAAAAAATTGGCAATCATCACCGTGCGGGTGGGCACCTGTGTGGAGGTATTGTAGAGGCTGGCGCGGCCCACCCAGTGCCACACCCCGCCCGGCAGGCGCTTCATCACCACAATGCGGGCAAAAATGGCAAAATCAAGCCAGCCCGCCTTGCGCTGAAACGAGAGCAGGCGCGTCCAGGCGAAATATTGCAGGCCCAGCGAGAGCATATATAGAATCATCACCCCCACGGTGGCCGGCAGGAAGGGCAGCCAGTCGATCTCAAACAGCGCCTGGCCGTCTCTCACCAGCAGCCAGATGATATACACAAAAGCGGCCCCCATCAGCAGTCGCCCCAGCCACTGCAGCGCGGTTTTCACCCGCTGATCGAGGCTGCGCCATTTATCCATCCAGCTTTGCAGCAGATCCCGCAGGGTTTTCATGCTTTTTTCTGCGCCACAACGGTGATCAGGGTGTTCAATCCCATTCTTTCCAGCAGACCCAGCGGCAGCATCAGCCCCAGCCGCGAAACCGGTGAGCGGTACAGCCACAGCAGGCCGTTCCCCAGCCTGCGCTGAGGTTCAGGCCAGCTCTTCACCCAGTAGTTCAGCGTCTCTTCAAGGGCAAAATGGCTCGAAGGCGAACCTTCCAACCCGGCCACGCGGAAACCCAGGTCGTTCAAAATGGTCTTCATCACCTTGCGGGGGAATAAATACAGATGGCGCGGCAGTTCCCAGCCCAGCCAGTAGCGGCCAAAGACATGCCGCTCCCAGCCTTCCAGGTTCGGGATGGTGAGGAACAGGTAGCCTCCCGGCTTCAGCAGGCGGTGGCAGCGGCGCAGATCCTGAATGGGCGAATCGAGATGTTCCAGCACATTCCACAGCGTCAGGACGTCATAATGACCCTCAGGCAGGTTCGCTTCGTTAAACTGGCCGTCGTGAATGGTCAGGTTGAGCGAGCGGCGCACATAATCGGCCATGCCGGCCGTCGGCTCCAGGCCTTCCAGTTCCCATTTGCCGCGGCGCTGCGCTTCTTCCAAAAAACGCCCGCTGCCGCAGCCCACATCCAGCAGGCGGCCTTCAGGGCAGCGGCGCGCCACGCAGCTCACCCGCTTGGCCGGCCCCATGCGCTTGATGCGCTGCTGCCATTCAGGGTATTCGCGGATCAGCGGCACATAGGTGGTGTATCCTTCGTAATAATGAGCCAGCGAATCCCATGTCAGGCGCGGATTCTGGCGGATCAGACCGCACTTTTTACAGCGCACCATGCGAAATTGCCCGGGCAGGTCAAGCTGGCGGTCAGGGCCTTCCAGCACCAGGTCGCCGTCCGTTTCGCCGCACCAATCACAGGCGCAGGGCACAAAATTCAGGGGGAATGATGTCCGGGCGCTCATGCCGGTTCATCATCCTGGGCCATTGTGGAAGCCACATCCGGGTAATCTTCCAGCGGCGAGTGGAAACCTTCCCGCAAACCCTGCAAATAAACGCCCAGGAAGCGCAGGTTGCCCTTCCAGAGAATTTCGCGCAGCATGATGTAGCTGAGATGGATGGGCAGAGACAGCCAGGTGGGCCGCCCGTGACGCCGGTAAAAGCGCACTGTGCTGGCCGCCGCCACCCGCCAGAACAGCGGCGAGGTGGGCTGGGTGGTGCGCGAAACCTTGTGCCAGAAGGCCGCGCGCGGGTCCAGCCAGATGTTCAGGCCCAGCTCGCGCACCCGTTCGCAGAAATCCCAGTCATCGTACCAGAAGAAATACCCCGGATCAAACAGGCCGGCCTTTTCAAAAGCCCGCCGGTGGATCAACAGGCCGCACCCAGGCGCGTATTCGATGCGCCGCGCCTCGTTGCCCAGCGACTGCGGCCGGCGGTCATTGTTGATGATGGCCGGCGGGAAACGGCGGTAATACCCCCCGTTGGACCAGATTTGCTCAGGCTGGGCCTGCGCGGGCAGCGGCGGATATTGCCCAGCGGCCGGATAATTGGCCCCTTCGGGGTAATAGAAAATGCGCGGCATCACCACGGCGCAGGCCGGGTCAGCCTCGGCGGTTTTTAACAGGGTGGGCAGCAGGTCAGGCGCCACCACGGTGTCGTTGTTGACCATGAAAATATAGTCGCAGCCCTGCTGCAGGGCGCGGGCAAAGCCCACATTGTAGCCCGCCGGCACCCCCAGGTTGCGCGGATTTTCAATCACTTCCACATCCGGAAATTCCTGGCGCACTTTGGCCGGCGTGCCGTCGCTGGAGCCGTTATCCACCAGGATGATGTGGGTTTGCGGGCCATGCTGCAAGGAAAGCAGGCACTCGCGGGTATCTTCATAGTGGTTGAAAGTCAGAATAACCGTGGACACTTTGGGCTGCAATTTCACCTCCGCGGGTTGAACCGCTGGAGCGGCGGCGGGCGCCAGTTCGGGCTGGCGCGCCAGCAAGGTTTCCACCGTGCGGGCGGCTGCGCTGAAGTTATCATCCAGCTCGCGGTGGCGAAATTCCGCCGCGCGCCCCACCACATACAAGTTCTGAACCTGGTTCAGCGCGGTTTGCACTTTTTTCAGCGTTTCGCTGTGAGTCTGGTCGTACACCGGGTACGCAAATTCTTCGCGCACCACCAGCCGGTCAAGCACCTCGTTTTCCTTGATCAGCCCCATGCGCACCAAATCGGCCGCCACTTTTGCCGCAGGATCCGCATGCTGCTGGGTCACTTCAGCGCACAGCACGCTGGTGTCGGCGGGGGTATCCACGGCGCTCATGTTCTTGAATTCCACCATGCGGTTGATGCACACATCGGCGTCGGTGAAATAGATCCAGTGATTTTCCGTCACCTGGGGGCGGTTGATCAGCAGATAAACCGCATCCACTTTCTGAAAATGCAGGGGATAATTTTGACCCAGCAGGCGGCCGGTGAGGGTGAGCGGCAGAGTGGAAATCACTCCATCCACTTCCAGGCGGTCTTCAGCGTCATTCCGTTTATACCGCACGGTTTCAATACGCTGGCCGTCGGCTGAAAAATCGCAGCCCAGCACCTGGGTTTCAAGCCACACCTGTTCCTTGATTTTCTCGTACAGGCTGTTGACAATGGCCCCATACCCCCCCTGCACGGGGTAATAGAAATAGGAAAATTTGTTATGCGTGCTTTTGCGCAGTTTATCAAACGGGCTGGCCAGGCGCACCTTCTGCCGCGCCCACAGCACCGAGATCTGGCTGCCTGGAATGCCAAAGAGTTTTTCCGTGTAAGGCTGGAAGAAAGCCTGGTATAAACTGCGCCCATATTTGCGCAGCACAAAATTTTCAAAATTTTCTTCCGGCAGGTCGCGCGGGCGGTTCAGATACGACCATACCAGCTCCCATTTTTTCGGCAGCGGCAGCCAGCCGATCAGCTCGTTCACATCCAGTGGATCGCGCATCCAGCGGCCGCCCAGGTAAAGCCTGCTGCGGCGGATCTGCCGGCTCATGGGGGTCAGGCTGAGCAGAGCCTGCAGCACTTTCTCATCATTGCTGAACAGGCGGTGCGCGGCAAAATCGCACCAGAAATCATGCCAGCGAAAGCTGCGTGCCATGCCGCCGGGGATGGCCTGTTTTTCAAGGATCACAAAATCCACACCCTGCTGTTTCAGAAACCAGCCGGCGCTCAGGCCGGCAATGCCACCGCCAAGAATTGCAATCTTTCTCATGTCTTCCCAGTTATTTGTAGAATGAACGTCCTGGCAATTATATCATCCAATATCGGTGCGCGTTGCATCCGTAAAATGAAACGCGCGCTGCACCGTCTTTTCTTTGACGGCAAAATGGGTGATATTCTCCTTCCAGCCAGGCAGAAAGGTGAGCAGAAGCTTCTTCGCCAGCTTGGAAAGCCAGCGCCGCTTTGAAACCTGCAAATCCACATCGCTGAAATACACCTGGCGCTCCACACGGTAACCCATGCGTTCCAGCATCTCGCGCATTTCCGCGCCGTCATATTCGCGCCAGTGCAGCCCCACAATCATCTGATACCCCGGTTCGAGCTGGATGAAAAAATCGTTCACCGGGTTGTGAATGGATCGCCCACGCGCCATTTTCAGGCGGTTTTTCCACGAGGCAATGTTGGGGTGGCTGAGGTAAAACAGCGACCCCAAACTGCCCATGCGGTTGAATTCCTGCAGCATCGGCAGCGGGTTGAAATTAAGATGCTCGATCACCTCGCAGCAGATGATGATGTCAAAACTGCCATCGGCATAGGGCAGCGGGGTGTGGCGCAGGTTCAGCCCCTGGCAGCGGATGCCGGCTTTTTCAAAACGCGCCCGCAGGCCGGAATGCGCCATAAATTCGGGAATGTCCGTCGCCTCCACCGTATAGCCCAGGCGCGCCAGGCACAGGCTCACCACGCCCAAAAAGGCCCCCACCTCCAGCACGCGCGCCGGAGCCGGCCTGAATGCCAGGATATCCTCCAGGGTGCGCACATAAGTCGGCGCCAGCTGCTGCAAATACAGATCCACATCGGCCGTGCTGTTCACCTGCAAAATATCCAGCGGGTCGCGCACATAGCCGGCAATCACATCGCTGACCAGGGCGGCAATTTCTTTTCGCTCCATGTTCACCTCTTCCGCAGGGCGCTCACCGCCCCCAAACACCAGATCCATTTGCTGAGCAGCACCACCGGCAGGGTGGCCAGGTCGGCCAGGGCGCGTTTTTCACGCAGGAAAATTTTTGCGGTCACGCCTGCCGCCACCAGCGGCGAAAGCAGCAGCAGGCTGCGCCAGTCGCGCATCCAGCCGGGGGTGCGCATCACCTCGCGGTAACGCGGGTCCAGCCGGATGGTGTAACGGCCGTGTTCGTGGTCGTGGCGCAGCAGCGCCCCCAGGCTGTGGCGCAGCGGGCAGTGGGTGACGGCCGCGCGCGGTTCAAAGTGCAGGCTGTATCCGGCCAGGCGCAGGCGCAGGCATAAATCTGAATCTTCCCCGGCCGGGCGGGTCTCGTCAAACAGGCCCACCTTTTCCAGCGCGCTGCGCCGAATGGCCAGGTTGAGGCTGGGAAGCTGCTCTTTCATTCCGACGGGCTGGCTGACAAAATAATCGTGCAGGCTGATGAGGTTATCACACCATGATAAATATGGGCTGCGCCGGGTAATCACCCCGCCCCCCACCACATCCACGCCCGGCCGGCTCAGAGCATCGGCCAGGCGGCTCAGCCAGTCTGGCTCAGCCAGACAGTCCGAATCGATGAAAGCCAGCGCCTCGCCGCGCGCGGCTGCGATGCCGCGGTTGCGGTTGGCGCCGGGCGGCAAGGGCCGCTCCAACTGCACAAAGCGCACCCGCGCATCCGTCACTGCCGGCCAGCCGGCTTCCTGCCCGGCCGCGATGATTTCATAAGAACCGGAATAATCCTGCTTCAGCAGGGCCGCCAGGCAGGCGGCCAGCCCGGGGCTGTTGAGGGTGGGAATGATCACAGAAAAGAAAATCATGCCGCCAGCGCCTCCACGGCCTTCACCAGTTCATCCCAGCTGGCACGGGCCACCCGCGCCGCCACCTCGGGGCCGGGGGCTGGCACCTGCAGCAGGCTTTGAATGGCTTCGGCCAGGGCTGCCGGGTTCGCCGGCGGCACCACGCGCAGCCCGGCGGTCATTTCAGGGGCCAGGGGTTCCTCAATGGTCTCAGAGATCACCAGGCGCGTGCCGTAGCTCATCGCCATTTTTACGACGCCGCTCTGGGTGCCGCCGGTGTAGGCTGCAGCGCAAATATCCGCCGCCGAGAAAACCACGCCCACCTCTTCGTTGGGAATGTAACGGTCATCGAGGTGCACCAGATCCTGCAAGCCCAGCTCGCTGATCTGCCGCTGGCAGGCTGCCTTGCCGGACCAAAACTCCCCCGCCACCATCACCTGCACCGGCTGACCCTGGTCGCGCAGGGCGGCCGCCGCCGCCAGCAGATGTTCCAGGCCCTTATAAGGGCGCACCAGCCCAAAGGATAAGATCACGGGCAGGTCAGGGCGCAGGCCCAGGCGTGTGCGGGCCTCCGCCTGCGGCACGGCCGCCGAAGCCAGCATATCATGCACCGGCAGCGGGCAGCTCACCGTGCGCCGCCCCGGCAGCAGAGATAAAAGCCGTTCCTTCTGGCTGGCAGAATGCACCAGAAAGCGGTCGGTCTGACCCAGGGCCAGCCGCGCCAGCAGCTTATCCCACGGGCGAGCTTCGTGTGGCATGACATTGTGAATGGAAAAGGCCATGTTGCAGCTGCGCCGCCCCATCGCCGCCAGCAGCCCCCGGTAAGCCGGCGCCCAAAAGGTCACCCACCACTGCACCACCAGCAAATCGGGCGCAAAAGTGCGGATAGCCTGCGCCGTCTTCAACCACGTCCAGGGGTAAAGCGGATCCAGCAGGTAATGCGCCGGAATGGGCTGGTAGGGCTGGCCCAGATCTCTATCGCTCTTGCCGGGGTAAAGAAAGGCCGGGTACTGGCGGGAAAACGAAAAAGCCTCGGCCTGGTGTCCCGCCTGGATCAGGTGGTGGGTCAGGGAGGTGGTGTATTGGGCAATGCCGCCGCGATAGGGGTAAACCGGGCCAACCAGGGCAATTCGCATGGCTGCGGTATTATAGCATTTTTTATGTAGAGAGTCCAAGCACACAGGCTTTTTAGCTGCCGCAAACACCGTCAAATTTTGCCCGTTCTGAAAAATGAGGGTAAAATAAACCCATGACCTTTTCTTCCCTGCATTCCGGGCTGCGCCCTTTGCACCGCGCCCGCGACCTGATGGCCGTGGCCAACCTGATCGAGCTGTGCTTTGCCTCCACCATGGACGCCGACGGGCGGCTTTACCTGCAGCAAATGCGCGAGACCGCTCGCGAAGCCGCCGCCATGGATTGGGCGGTTTCAGGGCTTGAACAGGCGGCCGGCGTGCCGCTGGAAGGCTTCGTCTGGGAAGAAGACGGCCGCCTGGTTGGCAACCTGACCCTGATTGCCCTGCGGCGCATGAACCGGCGCGTGTTTTTTGTGGCCAATGTGGCCGTGCACCCCGATTACCGCCGCCACGGCATTGGCCGCAAGCTCACCCAGGCCGCCATTGATTACACCCGCGCGTTTGGCGCCTGGGAAACCTGGCTGCAGGTGCGCGCTGAAAACACACCCGCCGTCCGGCTGTACGAAAGCCTGGGGTTCGCCACCGTGGCGGCGCGCTCAGCCTGGGTTTCAGGGCTGGCCCAACCGCGCCCGCTGCAGCCGCGCGCCCTGGTCAGCAGCCGCGCCGCCGTTGATTGGCCGCGCCAGCGGGAATGGCTGCGCGAGACCTATCCCGACCATCTCACCTGGCACCTGCCCCTTAACATTGATTCCTTCCAGCCCAGTTTTCTGCGCGACCTGATGCACACCTTTGACGGCTCGCGCCCGGTGCACTGGTCAGCGCGCATGGGCAGCGCCCTGCTGGGTCTGCTCACCCTCGAAGCCTCGCGCCTATCCACCGATAACCTCTGGCTGGCCGCTCCGGCGTACAACGCCGTGGATGCCATTCTGACCCTGGTGCCGCATGCTTTGCAAAACCTGCGCAGCGGCCGCCAGGTCACCCTGAACTTTCCCGCCGGGCAGTGTGAATCTGCCCTGCAGGCGGTTGGTTTGACCCTGCACCAGACCCTGGTGTGGATGAAAATCGTCTTGTAAAAATTTGTTTTTCAGAAAGGAATTTTATGAAGAAATTTATCATCCGCATGGCCATCAATGCGGTCGCATTTTATGTGGCGCTGGCGGTGCTGAGCAACCACGGCATCAATCCCCAGAGCGAGGACTGGTACTCTTACCTGCTGCTGGCCCTCATTTTTGGCGCCATCAATGCCACAGTGCGCCCGCTGTTGATGTTCCTCACCTGCCCGCTGATTGTTCTGACGCTGGGCCTGGGCACTTTGCTGGTCAACACCCTCATGTTCTACCTGGCAGGGCTGGCCGGCTCCTATTTCCAGGTTGGTTTCAGCGTCGATGGCTTTTGGCCGGCCTTTTTAGGCGCGCTGATCGTCAGTGTGGTGAGCGTGGTGCTGAGCGTCTTCCTCAAAGATGAGATGGAAGGCCGCCGCAAGAGCAAAAAACGCCACTAACGTCCTCATTCATGATATTTGTCATGGCATTTATTACCCGCCTGCCATATACAGACGGTATCTCTTTGCTGTTATAATACGCTTATGACCAAACTATCTTTAGCCGAAGTCGAACATATCGCTCAACTGGCCCGCCTTGAGCTGACCGCCGAGGAAAAAGCCCGCTATTCCGAACAGCTTTCCGCCATTCTGGAACATGCTGCCCGCCTGCAAGAGCTGGATACCTCTGATATTCCGCCCACTTCCAGCGTGCTGCCCACCCGCAGTGTGCTGCGCCCCGATGTGGCCCGTCCTGGCCTGACCCCGGACGAACTGCTGAGCAACGCCCCCCGCGCCGAACAAAACCAGTTCCGCGTGCCGCCGATCCTGGAGTAAATCATGACCGACCTCACCGACCTGACTGTGCTCGATGCCCTTCAGGCGCTGCGTTCCGGACAGGTTTCAAGCCGCGAACTGACACAGGCCTGCCTGGACCGCATTAGCCGCCTTGAGCCGGCAATCCGCGCTTTTATCACCCTGACCCCTGAACTGGCCCTGCAGCAGGCTGACGAAGCCGACCGCAAGCTGGCCGCCGCCCGCCGCGGCAGCGCCAATTTTGCCCCCCTGCTGGGGCTGCCCCTGGCCGTCAAGGATGTACTCACCGTCAAAGGCGTGCGCTGCACCTGCGGCTCGCGCATTCTTGAAAACTTTGTGCCGCCGTTCAACGCCACCGTCATCGAAAGGCTGCTGGCAGCGGGCGTGGTGGTGCTGGGCAAAACCAATATGGACGAATTTGCCATGGGCTCTTCCACCGAAAATTCGGCCTACGGCCCCACCCGCAACCCCTGGAACCTGGAACATGTCCCCGGCGGTTCGTCCGGCGGCAGCGCCGCGGCCGTGGCCGCGCACATGGCCCCGGCGGCCCTCGGCTCTGATACCGGCGGCAGCGTGCGCCAGCCAGCTTCTTACTGCGGCATCAGCGGTCTCAAGCCCACCTACGGGCGCTTTTCACGCTACGGTCTGGTGGCCTACGGCTCTTCGCTGGATACGGTGGGCATCTTTGCCCGCACCGTGGCTGATGTGGCCGCCCTCTTCCCGGTGATGGCCGGGATGGACCCCCTGGATGCCACCTCCATGGACCTGCCGGTGCCCGATACCACCCTCAGCGCTTCCGCCGACCTCAAAGGCATGCGCATTGGCCTGCCCGCGGAATACTTCATTGACGGCATGCAGCCGGCGGTGGAAAACCTGGTGCGCCAGGCCATCGAAACCCTGCACAGTCTGGGCGCCGAAATCATCCCCATCAGCCTGCCCCACACTGAATATGCCCTGCCGGTCTATTACCTGATTGCCCCCGCCGAAGCCTCGGCCAACCTGGCCCGCTACGACGGCATCCGCTTTGGCTTCAGCCAGCAGGAAGACGAAATGTGGGCTATCTTCCGCGAATCACGCGGCGGCGGCTTCGGCCAGGAGGTCAAGCGGCGCATCATGCTCGGCACCTACGCCCTCTCTGCCGGTTATTATGACGCTTACTACGGACGCGCGCAAAAAGTGCGCACCCTGATCAAACGCGATTTTGAAAAAGCCTTCGAAAGCGTGGATGCCGTGGCTGCCCCTGTGGCGCCCAGCTCGGCCTTCCGCCTGGGCGAACACACCGATGATCCCATCGCCATGTACCTCGAAGATGTCTTCACCCTGCCCGCCAACCTGGCAGGGGTGCCCGGCCTGGCTTTCCCGGTCGGCTTTGACGGCAGCAGCATGCCTGTGGGCATGCAGTTGATGGGCCGCCATTACCGCGAAGACCAGCTCTTCAAAATTGCCCATGCCTATCAGCAGGTGACGGACTGGCACCGCCGCTCACCGCAACTTGCCTGAACCTGGAGAAACCCAAATGTTCACCTCACCTTCGACCTCTGAATTGATGAACTGGACCTGGGCCGATTTCGAGCCGCGCTACCAGCAGCTCCAAAAGGCCGAACTGAACAGCGCCAACCTCGCTGACTGGATTGGGGGCTGGTCCAACACGCGGTCATGCCTGCTGGAAATGCAGAACCGCCTGTACTCGGCCAACACCGTCAATACAGCCGATGCGGAGATTGAGGCGAAATACAAGGCTTACCTGGACGATATTTACCCCAAGGCCATGGCCGCAGAGCAAACCCTCAAAGAAAAGCTGCTGGCCAGCGGCCTGGAACCCGCCGGGTTTGAAATTCCCCTGCGCAACATGCGCGCCGAAGCCGAACTTTTCCGCACCGAAAACCTGCCCCTGCTGGCCCAGGAGCAAAAACTGGTCATGGAACATGACAAAATTACCGGCTCGCAAACCGTGATGTGGGAAGGCGAAGAACGCACCCTCGACCAGATGATCCCCGTGCGCATGAACCCCGACCGTCCGGTGCGCGAAAAAGCCTGGCGCATGGTGGCCGAGCGCGTGCTGGCCGACCGTGAAGCTCTGAACAAGCTCTGGCACGAGTTCTTTGACCTGCGCATGCAAATTGCCCGCAACACCGGCATGGAATGCTACCGCGATTACCGCTGGAAGAATTACATGCGCTTCGATTACACCCCCGCCGACTGCCGCAGCTTCCACCAGGCCATTGAAGCCGTGGTGGTGCCGGCCGCCAGCCGCATCTATGCCCGCCGCAAGGAACGCCTAGGCGTGGACAGCCTGCGTCCCTGGGATCTGGATGTGGACCCCTTCAGCCGCCAGCCCCTGCGCCCCTACCAGGATACCCCCGCATTCATCGCCAAAACCGCCGCCATTTTCCATAAGGTGGATCCTGTTCTGGGTGAGCATTTTGAAGTGATGCGCAAGGAAGGTCTGCTGGACCTGGAAAGCCGCAAAAACAAGGCTCACGGCGGCTACTGCATCGATTACCCCCTGGTGCGCCTGCCGTTTATCTTCATGAACGCGGTGGGCCTGCACGATAACGTGCAAACCCTGCTGCACGAAGGCGGCCATGCCTTCCATGTGTTTGAGAGCCGCGGCCTGCCCTACGTTCAGCAGTGCGATGTGACCATGGAAATCGCCGAAGTGGCTTCCATGGCCATGGAACTGCTGGCTGCGCCCTACCTCACCGCCGACCAGGGTGGTTTTTACACCCCGGCCGAGGCCGCCCGCGCGCGCATCGAACATCTCGAAGGCAACATCCTCTTCTGGCCGTACATGGCCGTGGTGGATGCCTTCCAGCATTGGGCCTATGAAAACCCGGCCCAGGCCGTCATTCCGGCGGAATGTGACGCGGTCTGGAAAGACCTGACCCTGCGCTTCATGCCTGGCATTGATTGGAGCGGGCTCGATGATGTGCTGGCAACCGGCTGGCACCGCAAGTCGCATATTTACCAGGTGCCCTTCTACTACGTGGAATACGGCCTGGCCGAGCTGGGCGCGGTGCAGATCTGGCGCAATGCGCTGAAAGATCAGGCCGGCGCCGTGGCCAGCTACCGCCGCGCCCTGGCGCTGGGCGGCACCCGCCCCCTGCCGCAGCTTTACGAAGCGGCCGGCGCGCGCCTGGCCTTCGATGAAAAAACGCTGAATGAGGCCGTGACCCTGATGGAAACGACCATCCTCGATCTGGAGAAAGTGCAATGAGCGAAACGTTAAAAATCGCCATCCCCATGGCGGGCCTGGGCACGCGCCTGCGTCCCCTCACCTGGAGCCGCCCCAAACCGCTGGTGGCTCTGGCAGGACGCACCGTGCTGGATTACATTCTGGATATGTTCAAAACCGTGCCTGATCCCGATCATGTGGAATTTGTCTTCATACTCGGCCAGCGCGGCGAACTGATTCAGGAACACATGGAACGCACCTACCCGAATGTGAAGGTGAGCTATGTGGTGCAGAAGGAAATGCGCGGCCAATCAGATGCCCTCTACCTGGCCCGCGAATATCTGCACGGCCCGATGATCATGGCTTTTGCCGACACCCTGATCGAAACCGATTTCTCCTTTCTGAAAAATGAAACCAGCGACGGCGTGGCCTGGGTGAAGCCCATGCCCGATCCGCGCCGCTTTGGCGTGGCCGAGCTGGATATGAACGGCTGGATTTCGCGCCTGATTGAAAAGCCCCAGGATATCAGCAACAACCTGGTGGTGGTGGGCTTCTATTACTTCAAGGAAGGCGAAGCCCTGGTAGGCGCCATCGAAGAGCAAATGCGCCGCGGCATCACCCTCAAGGGCGAATATTTCCTGGCCGATGCGCTGAACATTTTGATCGAAAAGGGCGCGAAACTGCGCACCCACAATGTGTCCACCTGGCTGGACGCCGGCACGCCCGACGCCCTGCTGGAAACCAACCGCCACCTGCTGGAACACGGTCAGGCCAACACCGAACGCATGAGCGCATGCTGCAAAGACACCCTCATCATCCCGCCCGTCTATATTGACCCCACCGCCGAAGTCTCCCGTTCCATCATCGGCCCCCATGTTTCTTTGAGCGCTGGCTGCCAGATCCATGAAAGCGTGCTCAGCAACAGCATTGTGGATGAATGCGCCCAGGTCACCAGCAGCGTGCTGACCAATTCCATCCTTGGCAGCAATGTCACGGTCAGCGGCCAGGCCGTGCAGCTCAACCTGGGAGATAATTCGTGGGCAATGCGCTAGAGAGCCCGGTGGAGTGCCACTCAGGCTATGAATATGCCGAGCGGCCTCTGGCCCTGCACTGGCAGGGCGAACGGCTGGAAGTGAGCGCCATCCTGGACCAGTGGCGCATCCCCGGTGGAAAATGCTTCCGGGTGCAGACAGCCGATCAGCGCGTTTTTGAACTTTTTTATGGCGAATTGTACGACGAATGGCGTATAAACCCAATTTAATTCATTTTGGTAAGGCAAGGAGTACCGATGCGTTCTACATATATTTCACAGCGTGTTGCTGGCCTGAAACCCTCAGGCATCCGCAAATTCTTTGACATCGTAGCCACGATGAAAGATGTGGTTTCGCTGGGCATTGGCGAACCCGATTTCACCACCCCCGCTGATATCCTTGAAGCCGGCGTGACCTCGCTGCGCAAGGGCGAAACCCACTACACCGGCAATGCCGGCCGTCCTGAACTGCGCAAAGCCCTGGCAGAACACCTGGAAAAGCTCTACGGCGTCAGCTACGACCCCGCCAAAGAAATCATCGCCACCGTGGGCGTTTCTGAAGCCCTCTACCTGGTCTTCACCGCCATCCTCGACCCTGGTGACGAAGTGATCATTCCCACCCCGTGCTTCGTTTCCTACCAGGCCGAAGTCATCATGGCAGGCGGCGTGGCGGTGGAAGTGCCCTGCAAGGTGGAAAATGCCTTCGATCTCGACCCGGCTGCCGTTGAAGCCGCCATCACCCCGCGCACCAAGGCCATCTTCGTGGGCTACCCCAACAACCCCACCGGCGCCGTGGCCTCGCGCGCTTCTCTGACCAAAATTGCTGAAATGGCCGAAAAACACGATCTGGTGGTCATCTCGGATGAAATTTATGACCGCCTGGTCTATGATTGGGACCATGTCTGCTTCCCCACCATCCCCGGCGCCAAGGCCCGCACCGTTCTGCTGGGCGGCTTCTCCAAAGCCTATGCCATGACCGGCTGGCGCATCGGTTATGCCGCCGGCCCCGCCGATATCATCCAGGGCATGGTGCGCATCCACCAGTACACCATCATGTCGGCCCCCACCATGTCGCAGGATGCTGCCCTGGCCGCCCTCAAAGTCGGCGAACCCCAGGTGGAACGCATGGTCAATGAATACGACCGCCGCCGCAAGTTGATCGTGGGCGGCCTGAACGAACTGGGCCTCAAATGCGTGGAACCGCGCGGCGCTTTCTACGCCTTCCCCAGCATCAAGGTCACCGGCATGGATGACGAAACCTTTGCCCAGCGTCTGCTGGAAGAAGAACGCGTGGCCGTGGTGCCCGGTTCAGCCTTTGGCCTGGGCGGCGAAGGCTTTGTGCGCTGCTCATATGCCACCGCCTACGAAAAGATTGAAGAAGCGCTGCGCCGCATTGAACGCTTTATGCGCCGCGTGGGCTAAAAAAACGCCCCACAACTTCCTCGTTTGAGGTATAATTTTTCCAAGTCAACCCCGCTTCGAGAGTTTGAAGCGGGGTTCGCCTAAACTCAACCTGGAGGCCTGCAATGACCACATACGACGAATTTGAACCGGTGATTGGACTTGAGGTTCACGCTGAAATGCAAACCCAGTCCAAAATGTTCTGCTCCTGCCCGGTTCTCGACGCCACCACCGCTCAGGCGAATACCGCCGTCTGTCCGGTGTGCGCGGGCATGCCGGGGGTGCTGCCGGTGGTCAACCAGCGGGCCGTGGATTACGCCATCCGGGTGGCGCTGGCTCTGGGCTGCACCATCGCCCCCACCAGCATCTTCGCCCGCAAAAATTACTTCTACCCCGACCTGCCCAAGGGCTACCAGATTTCGCAGTATGAAGAACCGCTGGCCCAGCACGGTCTGCTGCCCATCATCACCTCTGAAGGCGAAGGTGTCATCCGCGTGCGCCGCGTGCACCTTGAAGAAGATACCGGCAAGCTCACCCATGTGACCGGCGAAGGCGGCAGCTATTCGCTGGTGGATCTCAACCGCGCCGGCGTGCCCCTGCTCGAAATCGTCTCAGAGCCCGATATGCACACCATTGAGGCAGTGCGCGCCTATGCCGAAGGCCTGCGCGCCATTCTGCGCTACCTGGGGGTCAACTCAGGCGATATGGAAAAAGGCGTCATCCGCTTTGAAGCCAACATCTCCCTGCGCCCCCGCGGCAGCCAGACCCTCGGCACGCGTGTGGAAATCAAAAACCTCAACAGCTTCCGCGCCCTCGAACGCTCGGTGGCTTACCAGATTGAACGGCAGGCCGAAACCCTGCGCCGCGGCGAAACCGTGGCCCTCGAAACCGTCGGCTGGAACGAGGCCGAAGGGGTCACCTTCATTCAGCGCAGCAAGGAAGAAGCCCACGACTACCGCTACTTCCCCGAGCCCGACCTGCCCCCCCTGGTGGTGGATGAAGCCTGGGTGGAAAAGGCGCGCGCCCTGCTGCCCGAACTGCCTCAGGCCATTTTGCGCCGCTTCCAGCAGCAGTACCAGCTCAGCGCCTACGATGCCGGTCTGCTGACCGCTGAACGCGACCTGGCCGTGTATTTTGAAGCCGTGCTGGCAGCCGCTCCGGGCGTTTCGCCCAAGCAGGCAGCCAACTGGGTGCTGGGCGACCTGTTCGCTCTGATGAACAGCCTCGGCCGGGATATCAGCAGCCCGCCCCTCAGCCCGGATGCCCTGGCCGGACTGCTGCAGGCGCTTTCCGCCGGGCAGATCAACAACTCCACCGCCAAAACGGTGCTGACCGAAATGGCCGCCTCAGGCAAGAGTGCCCGGCAGATCATTGACGAGCGCGGCCTGACCCAGATTTCAGACGCCAGCTTCGTTTCAGACCTGGTGCAGCGGGTGCTGGCTGAAAATGCCGGCGAAGTGGAACGTTACCGCGCCGGCAAGGAAAGCCTGGGCCAGTGGTTCTTTGGCCAGGTGATGCGCCAGGCGCAGGGCAAAGCCAATCCGCAGGTGGTGCGCGAAGAGCTGCAGCGCCAGCTCGACACGCTGAAATAACCGCCCCGGACGTTCAATTAACAGAGACCCGGAGGACACATGGCAGATTTATCCCGTCAGGACGTGATCAAGATTCTGGCTGTCACCGCCGCGCCCCGGCTGGCCGGGGTGGACCTTTCAGGGCTGACCCTGAACGGCCTCAATTTTTCCAATGCCGATTTGACCCTCGCCAACCTGAGCGGCTCAAATCTGTGCAACGCCTATCTGCGCCTGGCGCGCATGGAAGGCGCCAACCTCGATGGCGCCCTGCTGCGCAACGCCAACCTGAAAGGCTCCAATCTTAAAGGCGCCAATTTGCACAACGCCGACCTCACCGGCGCCAACCTGACCGACTGCAACCTCTACGGCGCCAACCTCACCGGCGCGCGCACCCACGGCGCTGTTGGCCTGGACGTCACCTGAAACGGCTTTAACCTCTGACCAGATCTTTTACCGGCGCGGCGCTCCTGCTGTGATCTGCAGGCTTGTGCTGCGCCGGCTTGATTTGATCTCCTCCCTGGTTATGCACAGTTTCCCCCCCATTTTTCTCCACTTATCCACAGATTTTTCCGGGGTTATCCACAGGGTGGGGATAGGATCGCCTTGCACGGCATAATGGCCATTTTCTCATGCCTGACGCCTATTTTTTGAGCAAAACATGGGGGACCAAAACTGGCTGGATTGAATAAGTACTGCCTCAAAATGGTATAATTTTACTAGACTTTCACCAGAAACCATGAAAGCGAGGCAAAAGGCATGAATTACCTGATCGACGGCCATAACCTGATCCCTCACGTGCCAGGCCTGCGCCTGGACCAGATCGATGACGAAGATCACCTGGTGACCTGCCTGCAGGCCTTTTGCCAGAAACGCCAGGCCGATGTAGAGGTCTTTTTTGACCGCGCCCAGCCCGGCACCCCGCCCACCCGCAAAACCGGACGTGTCACCATCCGCTCGGTGCGCGAAGGCCGCACCGCCGACGAAGCCATCCGCCTGCGCCTGCAAACTTTGGGCAAGCAGGCCGCCCAGGTAACCGTGGTCAGCGCAGACCGCCAGGTGCAGGCCGAGGCGCGCTCAGCGCGCGCCAGAGTCATCTCATCGGTGGAATTCGCTCGCGAACTGCTCAAAACCGGCATGGAAGGCGGCAAAACGAATAACACCGAACGCTCGCTTTCGGCCAACGAAGTGGCCGAATGGGAGGCGCTTTTCAAGGCTGGCCGTCCACCGGAGAAAAAGAAATGAAGCGTCTGGCCCTCAATGGCGGCGCGGCTGTGCTGGCCGTCCAGAGCAGCGCGCCAGACCTGCTGGCCTGCCTGGAAAAACCCTTCCAGGCTTTTTTGCTGCCCCCCGAAACCCCGGCGCAGGCCGAGTTAACTGTGGAATGCGGCAGCGCCGCCCCTCAACCCTTCACCCAGCCCCTCATCCGCCGCGCCGGAGACCGCCTGCTCTTTGAAGCCCCGTCTTATCACGGCTGGCTGGCGCTGGAAAGCGGTCAGGCCTGGCTATCCATGCCGGCCGTGCAGCCGGCGGCGGTGGATTTTTTGCTGCGTGTGGTGTGCGCTGTGCTGGCCAATCAGCAGGATGGGTTGCTGCTGCATGCTGCCGGTTTGCTGCACCGCGGGCAGGCCTGGGTCTTCTACGGCCATTCGGGCAGCGGCAAAACCACCCTGGCCCGTCTTTCGGCCGGGCGCGCCATTCTCAACGACGACCTGGTCTGGCTGACGCCAGCCGCCGGAACATGGGCGGCGCATGCCACGCCTTTCTGGAATCCCAGCCAGAATGCGCCGCAGCCAGGCAGCGCCCTGCTGGGCGGCCTGTTCGCTCTGGTGAAAGACAGCCAACACCGCCTGGAGCCCCTGCCTGCCAGCCGCGCCGCAGCCGGCCTGATGGCTGCCCTGCCCCTCATGGCCGCCCTGCCAGCCTGGAGCAGCCGCCTGCTGGCCCAGGTCAACCGCCTGTGCGCCCAAACCCCAGCCTGGACCCTGCATTTCACCAAAGAGGATGATTCTTTCTGGAACCTGATCGATGCGGCTGCGTCCTGAGTCTTGCATTTTCAGATATGCAGGTTTGCTCCATATTTACCTTCATTAAAATATGCGAATGCGTAAGTCTGACCCGAGAAACGATCCTCCGGCCAGACTTTCTTTTTTGCTTTACTCTGAGGGATCACCTGGCGCTGGTCAGGTAAGCCTCCACCGCATTGTAGCGATCGCTGGCATGCTGGATCAATTCATCTAGCGCCTGTTCAAAGGCATCGATGGAATTGATCTGGGTATAGCCGGACTCTTCTCTGGCCACTGAAGGGGCAATCAGGTCGTGGTAATTCTGGTAAGTCGCGGCCATTTTTTCAGGGGTGAAAACGCTGTCAATTATCTCCTGCAGGTATTGCTGGTATTTTGCCAGGTACACATCATCATCCGCCAGAAAACGGATCAGAGGCCACTGATCTGTTACAGCTGCCAGGTCCAGCTCGCGCAGACTGCCCATACCGCCCCGACCGCCGCGTCCCTCGCCCTGAGCATTGTTAACACCCTGGCCGTTGCCTCCCTCCTGGCCGTTTCCAACGGGGCCGCGGCTGCCGTTCAGCGACATATTGTTATCCCACGGAATCCAGGTCACCTTTCCGGTGGCAGGGTTCGTGTAAAGATAATAATTGTGTGCCATGGCGCCGTAAGTATCCCAGTTTTGCATGATGGTATCTGCCGCCAGCCAGCGCAGGAAAGCATCCACGTCAAACACGGCTTCCAGTCCGGCGCGCCATGCCGCCGGGTCGCTGGTTCGGGTTTCGGCATGCAGGGCGGTGAACACCGCCTGGATGTCGCTCCAATCGGCTTCGTCTTTATTGGTCTGCTTCTCAAACGAGGCTTCGTCAAAGGTTCCGGCAGCAAAAGAAGCTCCGCTGCCTTCCGGTTTGTATGCATTGCCGCTGTCATCGTCAAATTGCGTCTCAATCACCGTATCGTCCACCACTTCCACCACCGTGTAGAGACCGAAATATTTGACACCCTCGCCGTAATCCACATAAACCTCATAAAACGCCGTCTTCGAGGTGATCACGCCTGCCGCGCTGAACACATCGGCAGCCACTTTTTCGCGCAGGTATGAAGTATCCATGGCGTTGCTCTTGAAGGAGAGCTGCTTGAAGCCGTAGAAGCGCTGATCGGTGGTGGCCGGGTCGGTGTCTTCAAATTCATCAAAATCCAGGCGGAAGGACATCTTCAAAGTGCCGCTGCGCCATGAGGAAGCCAGGGTGGAATTACCACTGAAGCGCAGGCCCACGCTGTTCCAGGTCTGGCCATTGAAGGCCACCGTGGTGGTGACATAGCTGGTTTCGCCGCCAATATCCAGCATGCCCTGGCCTCCGCCCCCGTTCGGCGGCATGCCCTGACCGCCCTGCATGCCGCCTGCTGGCGGCTGCCCACCGCCTTCAGGCATCTGCGGCACGGTCCCGGTGGCGGGCGGCTGCATGCCGTTTAACCTGGGCGGGTTGCCCACATTTCCCGCATCCACCGAGGTGCCGTCGCCCTGAGCGCCAAACTGATTGGTCATCTCAGCCATCAGAGCTGCCCATTCTTCCGCGCCAATGGTGATGTCGATGCGGTTGACCGAATCCTGCGGAAACACCACGCTGTAATCCGGTTCAACATCTTTGCCGTGAGTGGCCTCGTCCCAGTTTTCAGCGCGCGCGGCTGTTTTTTCTTTCTTCGCTGTTGTTGCCGCCTCGGCCGTCGCGGCAACAACGGCAGGGGTGGTTTCTTTTTGCGGCGTACTGGCCGCCAGGGTTGCGGCTGCCGTTGGACTGCCGCAGCCGGTCAACGCCAGAATGGCAATGAGCATCCATTCCAGCATGGTTTTCTTGAGTTTCATCTGCATCTCCTCAATGGTAAAAAAACTGTTTTTTGCACCGGAATATTCCGGTGATGATTACCCCCATCTTAACGGAAACCGCAGATGAAGGGGTTTATTTCTGGTATATAAACACGCAGCTCGCTGTGATATGCACAGCGGCCTTTTTCATGACTGCTGTTGGCAAAAACGCATCTTTTCAAGCATCATCGTGTTATAAAAATAAGGTAAATAGCACAGGTTGATTCCTGCCGGCCGCTGCCGGTAAATCATCGCCTTTCACATCAATGTTTCTCCAGCCGTTTATTGTTAAATCAAAGGAAAGAATATGAAACTCATAACCGATGCCGCGGCGAATCTTTCTCCTGAAAGAGCTGCCGAGTTAGGCGTGGAAGTGGTCCCTTTTCAGGTCACTTTTATGGGCAAGACGTACAAGGATGGTGTGGATATCCACCCCGAGAATCTCTACCAGATGTACATCGACCATCCCGATGAATATGTCACCACATCACAGCCTTCGGTGGGCGACCTGCTGAAAACCTATGAAAAATATCCTGGCGAAGAGATCCTTTCAGTGCATCTCTCCTCCGGGTTGAGCGGAGCCTATTCATCGGCCGAACACGCCGCCCGCATGATGGAAGACCAGCGGGTCACCGTGGTTGATTCGCACATGGTGGGCCCGGCGCTGGGCTGGATGGTGGAAACCGCGGCGCACGGCATCCGCCTCAACTGGAGCCTGGAACGAATCATTGAAGCCATGCGCACCGTGCAAAAAAGCACTCTCACCATGGTCACTTTCAGCGACATGAAATACCTCATTCACAGCGGCCGGGTCAGCCATCTGAAGAGCATCGTGGCTTCCATTTTGAAAATCAAGCCGATCATCGGCATGAATGAAGAAGACGGCCGTTACAGCAATATCGGGCAAGATTTGACCTTTGGCCGCGCCATCCACAAGCTGGTGGAGCGGGTGCACAAGCGCTTTGATAATGAAAAACTGCGCATCCAGCTGATGCACGGCAGCAACCTGCCCGGCGTGGATATTCTGCGAAAAACAGTCAATGAAATGCTGAATGGGAAAGAAGATCTCCTGGTGCCAGTCACACTGGTGCTGGGCGCCCATGCCGGCCCCACGGTCATCGGCCTGGCAGCGGCCCCGCAGGCTGTGTTCGACCAGCTGTACGGCTGACCCACCGCCATTCTGCCCCTCTCCTTTTTCATCCAGAACACTCCCCATTTCAGGGGAGTGTTTTTTGCAGCAGCAAGGTAAGGATAATTAAAATCAATATTTTAATTTTATATTTTTATGGTTGAAAAAATAAATATTTCTAATTTGCATATTGATTTTTATAAAATTTCGTAGTAGAATGTGCTTATGCACGGTGCGGCGCAAGGCTGCGCCAACCCCGCAAACAATGCTATCGAAAAGGAGATGCCCTCATGTCTGATTGGGCTGTTGTCACAGAAAACCTGGTAAAGAAATTCCCCCAGCGCGCCCAGGCGGCTGAGAAAACCGAAGCCAAAAAGAAATCTTTCTGGCCGTTCGGCAAAAAAGAACCCCGCCCCATGTTCACCGCTGTGGACGGCGTCAACCTGCAAATTAAACGCGGCGAAATCTTCGGTCTTTTGGGGCCCAACGGCGCGGGAAAATCCACCACCATCCGCATGCTCTGCACCCTGCTCGAGCCCACCAGCGGCCGGGCTGCAGTCAACGGGTTTGATGTGGTGAAACAGGCCAACGAGGTGCGCCGCAGCCTGGGCACCGTGCTGGCAGGCGAACGTTCCATCTACTGGAAACTCTCTGGGCGCGAAAACCTGACATATTTTGCCGCCCTCAACCACATTCCCCCGGCCGTGGCCAAAAAGCGCGTTGATGACCTCATAGAACGTATGGAATTGAAGGAACGCGCCGACGAACTGGTGGAAAAATATTCCACCGGCATGCGCCAGCGCATCGCCATCTCGCGGGCTTTGCTGGCCCGCCCGCCCATCCTGCTGCTCGATGAGCCCACCCTGGGCCTCGATCCGCAGGCGGCGCGCAACCTGCGCGAACTGATTGTGGACCTGCAAAAAGAAGGCCACACCATCCTTCTGACCACGCACTACATGGAAGAAGCCGACCAGCTTTCAGACCGCATCGGCATCATCGACACGGGCAAGATCATCGCCCTGGATACCCCCGAAGGGCTCAAACAGCGCATCGATCAGGCAGAAGTGATCCGCCTGGAGGTTTCCGGCTGGGATGATAAGATCGGCGCGCAGCTGCGCAGCGTGGCCGGGGTGGATACGCTTACCCCGCGCAAGCTGGAACAGGACAGCCAGTGGGAAATCAGCCTGCAAACCGCCAATTCGCGCGCCATTTTGCCCGTTGTGGTCGAAAAAGTCAATCACAACGGCACCCGTTTGCTCAACATGAACATCGTTCGCCCCACGCTGGAAGATGTGTTCATCAACCTCACCGGCAAGGCCCTGAGAGATTGAGAGGCGCCATGGAATCCACCACCCTTGCCCGCACCGGGGTGATCTCAAATCTGCGCGCGCTGCAGGCGGTCATTTCCCGCGAATGGACCATCTTCATGCGCTATCCGAGCTGGATCATTTCTTTGTTCATCTGGCCGCTCATTTTTCCCATGGCCTACCTGCTCACGGCGCGCGCCTTCTCTGGCCCCGACAACACCGGTCTGCTGCAGTTTCAGGCTGCCACCGGTCAGAGCGAATACATTGGTTTCATCGCCATCGGCACCATGATCTGGATGTGGCAAAACGTGGTGCTGTGGAACGTGGGCTTTGCCCTGCGCAATGAACAGCACCGCGGCACCCTGGAATCAAACTGGATGGCTCCCACCTGGCGGTTTGCCTTCCTGCTGGGCAGCAGCGTGCCGCAGCTGGTCTCCATGCTGCTGATGCTGGGCGTTTCCACGCTGGAATACACCCTGTTTTTTGGCGTACGCTTTGAAGGCAGCCTGTGGCTGAGCCTGCTGGTGATCCTCTTTGCCATCCCGCCCATTTACGGGCTCGGTTTCACCTTTGCCAGCCTGGTCATCACCGCCCGCGAGGCCAATGCCTTCGTTTTTCTGGTGCGCGGGGTTGTGATGATCTTCTGCGGCATCACCTATCCCATCGCCGTCCTGCCCGGCTGGATGCAGGCCATCGCTGCCTGGCTGCCGCAAACCTACATCATTCGCGCCTTCAGAACCGCGGCCCTCTCGGCCAGCAGCTTTGACGCCATTGCCCCCGATCTGCTGATGCTGGCGCTCTTTGGCGCATTCTGGCTTTGTTTGGGCTATACCATCTTCAAATGGATGGAACGCCGCGCCCGCCAGACCGGCGCCATCGGGCAATATTAAGAAGGAGCCCTCATGGAAACCGAATTCAATCTCTCACGGCCCTCGTTCATGTCCAACCTGCGCGCTTTGTATGCCATTGCCCTCAAGGACTGGAAAAAATACTGGCGCTACCCCCTGAATGCTGTTTCAACCATCTTTCAGCCCCTCATCTGGCTGGCGCCGGTCTTCTTCATGGGGCAGGCCTTCAGCGTCAACGGCCAGGCTCAGGGTTTTGCTGCCTACAGCGGCACCACCGATTTCATGTCCTTCATCCTCCTCGGCACCATCCTCACCAACTTCATCAACGCCGTGTTCTGGGGCATGGGCTACGCCCTTAAAGAAGATATGGATGACGGCGTGCTGGAATCTAACTGGCTCACGCCCATCCCGCGTCTGCTCATCCTGGCGGGGCATTCGCTCACTAACCTGCTCATCACCGCCATCACCTCCACCATCATGATCATCGTGGCGGCCCTGCTGTTCGGTTTTCAGGTCAATGGCGATGTGCTCGCAGCCTTCGTGCCGATCATCCCAATGATGCTGGGACTTTACGGCTTCGGCTTTGCCTTCGCCTCTCTGGTGCTGGTGATGCGCGACGCCAATACCCTGGTGGATATGAGCAGCTTCCTGCTGCAAATTTTCACCGGCTCCAGCTTTCCGGTCGGATCTCTGCCCAAATGGCTGCTGCCCGTCTCGCTGGCCATTCCCCTCACCTACGGGCTGGATGCGGTACGCGGCATTCTGCTGAACACACCCACCCTCTTCCCCCTCGGTTTGGAAATTGCCCTGCTGGTGGCGTTCATGGTGCTGATGCTGTGGCTGGGCGCCTGGGCTTTCAATAAACTGGAACGCCAGGTGCGCAAGTGGGGCACCCTCGGTCAGCATTAATCCGGATCAAAATCCACACCCGAACCCAAAAGTCCCTGTTTCTGATAAAGAAAACAGGGACTTTTTGTCAAAATAAGGCATCTGCAGGTGAACTCTTGCCAACGCTGCACAAGAGAAGCCATCATTCCGGCGGCGTGCAGCTGGGGAAGGTGGAAAATTGATAACGGCTTGGGTACGGGGCGACTAAAGCCAATTAAACCGCTGCCTTGCCACACTTCACGAAAACAAGAGCAGCGAAAGCGTTTGGTGAGCCTGTTTTACAACGTAACATAGAACCCCTCCTCTCCCTGTGGCCTGTCTACATTTCCCCCGTTAAAACAATCCAGCCTCTGGTGTATTCCAGAGGCTCGGATAGAGTTGGTATAGAAAAAGTCTCTTGGCAACGACCTACTCTCCCAAGGG
>Ga0209097_10000569_pt1 | contig 35977 bp, 38 predicted proteins | sample AD_UKC052_MetaG_FD_184419 | JGI IMG/M metagenome (GOLD analysis project Ga0209097, IMG submission 184419) | Active sludge microbial communities of municipal wastewater-treating anaerobic digesters from USA - AD_UKC052_MetaG (SPAdes) (version 2) | ecosystem: Engineered > Bioreactor > Anaerobic >... | reverse complement strand
TTATTTGTTCTGCTCAAACAAAAATGGTCCCTGTCCCAGGAACAGAAAACGGCTGTCCTGCAGACCGCCCTGGCTACCTTTCGAGCCTTGATTTACCCCAATGTCCGATCTTTTGTCTGAACCTCAGAAAAACAGGATTGACTCTTTTTTCGAATCTGTGATATACTTGCGCCGCTATAAATCCATTCTGCACGCCTTCTGACCTGCCCTGCGTGCCCCCGCTGGGGGTGACGGGTGGGGATGAGGAAGGCGGAAGAAATAAAACGCACAAGGAGAAATTGAACAATGGCTAACGTTATTTCCATGAAGGCCCTTCTGGAAAGCGGTGTCCACTTTGGCCACCGGACCAACAAATGGAACCCCTACATGCGCCCGTACATCTTCACCGAGCGCAACGGCATCCACATCATTGACTTACAACAGACTGTCAAAGCCATCAGCACGGCTTACAACCTCGTTCGCGACACCGTCCAGAACGGCGGCAATATCCTGTTCATTGGCACCAAGCGCCAGGCCCAGGATACCGTGCGCGAAGAAGCCATGCGCTGCGGCATGCCCTACGTGACCGAACGCTGGATGGGCGGCATGCTCACCAACTGGGTCACCATGTATCAGCGGATCAATGAACTCGACCGCCTCGAAAAGTTGAATGAAACCGGTGAAATCAACCGCCTGACCAAGAAGGAAGCCCTGCTGGTCAGCCGCGAAATCAACCGCCTCACCATCCGCCTCAGCGGTATCCGCGCCATGAAGACCCTGCCCAGCCTGGTCTTTGTGGTGGATGTGACCCGCGAAGCCACCGCCGTGCACGAAGCCAACCTGGTTGGCATTCCGGTCATCGCCCTGGTTGACACCAACTGCGATCCCCGCGGCGTGGACTATGTCATCCCCTCCAATGACGACGCCATTCGCGCCATCAAGCTGCTGGTGAACAAAGTCTCCAGCGCTGTCATCGAAGGCAAGATGATGCGCAAGGACGATGTGGAAGAAACCGCCGAAGATGCCACCGCCCAGCCCCTTGCCCCCGCGGCCAAGAGCGCTGCTGCCCTCGATATGTCCGATGATCCCCAGGAAGCTGACATTTTGGGTCCTTCAACCCTGGCCAAACTGGGCGCCACCCGGTTCCAGGAAGAAGAGTAACCTCCGATTTTATTACTGAGAAAGTGAAGTAAGAGAATGACGACGATCACAACTGAAATGGTGAAGAAGCTGCGTGAAGCTACCGGCGCTGGCATTCTGGATTGCCGCAAGGCCCTGGAAGCCAACGAAGGCGATTTCGAAAAAGCGTTCGATTTTCTGCGCGAAAAAGGGCTGGCTGCGGCTGCCAAGCGCGCCGGCCGCCAGGCTGCTGAAGGCGTTGTGGAACTGTACTCGCACGGCAACGGCCGCGTGGGCGTGATGGTGGAATTGAACTGCGAAACCGATTTCGTTGGCCGCTCGGAAGATTTCCGCAAACTGGCCCACGAACTGGCCCTACAGATTGCCGCCAGCAACCCGACCTACATCAAGGAAGAAGATATTCCCGCTGACGTGTTGGAACGCGAAAGTGCCGTGGCTGCTGGCCGCGCCCGCGAAGAAGGCAAGCCCGAAGCCGTGATCCCCCGCATTGTCGAAGGTTACCTGGTCAAATTCAAGGACGAAAACGTTCTGCTGCGCCAGACCTACATTCGCGATGATTCCAAGAAAGTTCAGGACCTCATCAGCGAAGCTGTGGTTTCAATGCGCGAAAACATCATTGTCCGGCGGTTTGTCCGCTGGCAGCTTGGCGAACAATCATAATTTCTTAACCCCGCTCAACAGAGCGGGGTTATTTTTATACGGAGGTGTTCATGGAAGGACTCAAATACCATCGCGTCATGCTCAAGCTGAGTGGAGAATCGCTGGCCGGGCCGCAGGGTTTTGGCATTGATGCGCAGCAGGCGAGCAACATTGCGCAATATGTGAGCGATTTCCGCCAGCTCGGCGTGGATGTGGCCATTGTGATTGGCGCCGGCAACCTGTGGCGCGGCCGCACCGGCCTTGATATGGGCATGGACCGTTCCACCGCCGATTATATGGGCATGCTGGCGACGGTGATGAACGCCATGGCCCTGATGGATGCATTGGAAAAGCTGCAGGTGGTCACCCGCGTGCAATCGGCCATTGAGATGCGCGCCGTGGCCGAACCCTACATCCGCCGGCGCGCCATCCGCCACCTGGAAAAAGGGCGTGTGGTCATTTTTGGCGGGGGCACCGGCAACCCCTATTTTTCCACCGACACCGCGGCCGCCTCGCGCGCCCTGGAAATTGACGCCGATGTGCTGATCAAGGCCACCAAGGTGGATGGCGTCTATGATTCAGACCCCAAGCGCAACCCTGAGGCCAAAAAATTCGACCATCTGACCTATGATGAAGTGCTCAGCCGGCACCTCGAAGTGATGGACAGCACGGCCATCACCCTCTGCCGCGATAACAAGCTGCCCATTCTGGTGCTGAACGTTTGGGATCACAATGCCCTGCGCAAAGCCCTGATGGGTGAACCGGTGGGCACCCTCGTTTCAGGCTAAAGTTAAGACAAAAATCATCTCTTGGGCCGGGATGTGTAAAACCCGGCCTTTACCCTTTTATATTTTGACATTTTAGTGTATCTTTATGAGAGGAGGTTGTCATGGTAAAAGAAACAATTAAAGAAGCCGAAACCCGTATGAAAGGCGCCATTGCTTCACTGGAAGAGGATCTTTCAGGCATCCGCACCGGACGCGCCTCACCGGCGCTGGTTGAAAAAATGCCGGTGGAATATTACGGCATGCCGACCCCGTTGATGCAGCTTGCCTCCATCAGCGTCCCTGAACCCCGCCAACTCCTCATTCGGCCTTTTGATCCCGGTACACTCAAAACCATTGAGCGGGCCATTCTGGCCTCGGAGTTGGGCCTGACCCCCAACAACGACGGCAAAGCCATCCGGCTGAACCTGCCCCCCCTCACCGAACAGCGCCGCCGCGAACTGGTCAAAGTGGTGCATAACCGGCTTGAAGAAGCCCGCGTGGCCGTGCGCAATGTGCGCCGCGACCTGATGAAAGACCTGCGCGATTTTGAACATGAAAAAATGATCTCTGAAGATGATCTGAAGCACGCTGAAGAAGAACTGCAGAAGCTGACCGACCGCATGATCCAGCAGATTGACGGCATCGGCGAGCGCAAGCAGAAAGAAATCATGGAAGTTTAGGCTCTCGTTTATGAGTCCAGAGCAAAAAGCAGAAGAATTTAAGAAAAAACCCACCCATATTGCGGTGATTATGGACGGCAACGGGCGCTGGGCCGCCAAGCGCGGCCTGCCCCGTCTGGCCGGACACCAGGCCGGCACCGAAAACCTGCGCCGCATCATCACGGCCTGCGTGGAATTTGGCATTCCCTACCTGACCATATACGCCTTTTCAACTGAAAATTGGCGCCGCCCTCAGGACGAGGTGCAGGGATTAATGCATATCCTCGAGACGGTGCTGGAACGCGAGCTGGCTGAACTGCATAAGCAGGGTGTGCAGTTGCGCCATATCGGTCACCTGGAAGGTCTGCCGGGCAATTTGCAGGAAAAAGTGCGCAAGGCGGTGGAACTGACCCGCGACAACACGCGCCTGACCCTGTGTGTGGCTTTCAACTACGGCGGCCGCGATGAAATTGTCTGTGCCCTGCGCCAGATGGCCGCCGAAGGACTGAAGCCCGAAGAGATCACCGAAGAGAGCATCAGCGCGCACCTGTTCACGGCTGGCATTCCTGACCCTGACCTGATCATTCGCACCTCAGGCGAACTGCGGACGAGCAATTTTCTCATCTGGCAGGCCGCTTATGCGGAATATTATCCCACTCCCCTCTTTTGGCCTGATTTTGATAAGGAAGCTCTGCGTGAGGCGATTCTCGCTTACGGCAAGCGCGAAAGGCGCTTTGGCCGGGTTTCGGCACAGGAAAGCTGATTTTCATGCTCAAGCAGCGTTTGATCGCCGTCATCATCGGCCTTCCTGTGCTGGTGGTTCTGGTTACCTGGGGCGGCTGGCCTTTTTACCTGATGGTGCTGGGACTCAATGCCATTGCCGCATGGGAGTACTGGCACATGTTCCAGGTCAGCGGCTATTCGCCTTCGCGTGTTCTGCTGACCGCAGGCACAGTTGGCGTGACCCTGCACCGTATCCTTTTTGGCCGGCAGGGCGTTGATATTTTGCTGAGTCTGATGGTGCTGGCCTGCATGGCCTGGCATTTGCTGGATTATGAACGCGGACGGAAAACCGCTGCGGTGGATTTCGCCATCACCCTCGGCGGCGTTCTTTACATCGGCTGGCTGGGCGCCTATATGATCTCGCTGCGCGATTTGCCAGACGGCAAATGGTGGATGCTAATGGTGATCCCGACCATTGCCCTGGCTGATGCCGGCGCTTATCTCATCGGGCAGCGCTTTGGCCGTCATAAAATGGCCCCGCGCCTGAGCCCCAAGAAAAGCTGGGAAGGCCTGTTTGGCGGCGCCCTCAGCGCCATTGTGGGCGGCGCGCTGCTGGCCTGGCTGTGGGGCCTGGCTTTTCCTGTGCTCACCCCTTTGAAAGGGGCTTTACTGGGCCTGGTTTTGGGCTTGCTCACCCCCCTGGGCGACCTGGGTGAGAGCATGCTCAAGCGGGCTGCCGGCGTTAAGGATTCAAGCAATCTGATCCCTGGCCACGGCGGCATTCTGGATCGCCTGGATTCGTGGCTGTGGGGTGCCGTGATTGGTTTTTACATGATCATTTTCTTGTTCTAAAAAAGGAGTGAGATGAGCGAGTATCTGCCAACCCGTAACCTGGCTATGGAACTGGTGCGTGTGACGGAAGCGGCTTCTCTGGCGGCCGGGCGTTTTATGGGCCGCGCTGACAAGGAAAACGCTGACCGTGCCGCGGTGGACGCCATGCGCCTGGTGCTGCGCACCATTGAAATGGACGGCATTGTGGTGATCGGTGAGGGTGAAAAAGACGAAGCCCCCATGCTTTACAACGGCGAAAGGGTCGGCACGGGCATTTTGCCCGAGGTGGATATTGCGGTGGATCCCATTGACGGTACGCGCCCGCTGGCCTATGGTTTGCCTGGCTCCATTGCCACGGTGGCCCTGGCACCGCGCGGATCCATGTTCAACCCCGGTCCCTTTGTTTACATGAATAAAATGGCTGTTGGGCCCGAGGCGCGCGATGTCATCGACATTGAAGCGCCGGTGGAAGATAATCTGAAGAAAATTGCCCATGCCGTGGGCGGCACCGTGCAGGACCTGGCGGTGATGATTCTGGACCGCCCGCGCCATGCGGAATTGATCGCCAAGGTGCGCGCCTGCGGCGCGCGCATCCGTCTGATTCCCGATGGCGATGTGGCAGGCGCGTTGATGACGGCCTGGCCTGATTCGGGCATTGATGTGCTCATGGGCATTGGTGGCACCCCTGAAGGCGTGCTGGCGGCCTGCGCTCTGCGCGCCATGGGCGGCAACATCCAGGGCAAGCTCTATGCCCGCAACGAGGATGAAAAACGCCGCGGCCGCGAGATGGGCTATGATTTTGAAAAGGTGCTGACTATTGATGACCTGGTGAGCTCAGACGACACCTTCTTCGCTGCCACCGGCATCACCAACGGTGAACTGCTGCCGGGCGTGAAATACGACAAGCACACCGCCCGCACCGTCAGCCTGGTGGTGCGCGGCCTCACCGGCACCATCCGCCGCATCGAAGCCATCCACCAGCTCGATAAACTGGCGCGCATCAGCCCCATCGCTTATTGATGGGTTAAACCGTCCATCAGGCGGTTAAAATAATATCAGCCATAACCAGGGTAAGGCGGCGGCGCTCGTTAAAGATCGGGCCCGGGCAGGCCTTGCCCTTTTTTGATGCCTGCTGTTTGACCCGGCGCTGATCACGGGCGAGGAGGATGTGGGGCTTTGCCTGGCGGCTCTGGATGAGATGCTGGCGCAGGCGGCCTAAAGAGCACCGCGGGGGGGTGCTTGTTGCCAGAGAGATGGATTTAAATTGGGAGAGCCGCCCCCTATCAGTTGGGCGGCTCTCTTTCATAAGGGAGGTTGTCTGTTACTTGATTTCGTACATCAGGCTGGCGTTTGCCTGGATGATGAGCTGTCCGGCTGAGATCGGCACGGAGCTGTTGGCGCTCATGTTGCCGCCCTTGGCATCGTACATGGACATGGGGGCGTCGTTGATATAAACGCTCACGTTCATCAGGTCGCCCAGCGAGACGCCAGCGGCGGCAGCGATTTCATCAGCCTGGGTGCGGGCATCCTGAATGGCCAGCTTGCGGGCTTCAGAAAGCGCCTTGGTTTTGTCGGTGACATCAAACGAGATGCTATTGATGGTGTTGGCGCCCACGCTCACAACCTTATCGAGAATGGCGCCCAGTTTGGCCAGATCACGCACGGTCACGTACACGGTGTTTTCCACAACGTACTTGGTGCCGATCATTTCGCCCTGAGGACCGTATTCCTGCATCGGGTAGATGTTGAAATTGGAGGTCTGAATATCCTTGGGATCCACGCCCATTTCGGCGAGGGCCGCGGCAACCTGCTGCGCCTGAGCGGTGTTGGCCGTCAAAGCGCCGCTGACTTCCTTGTTTTCGGTGTGTACGCCGATGTTGATGTAGGCCAGGTCAGGGGTGATATAGACCTTGCCCGTGCCGTTGACGGAAATGTTGCGAATGTTTTCATTCTTCTTGTCTGCCTGCGGCAGGGCCGAGCATGCGCCCAGCATCAAAGACAGGGACACAAGCAAAGCGATGAGGATCATTAATTTGTTACGCATTTTTTCTTCTCCTTGTTGCGTTGTTTATTTTTCTACTAATAAGACGCCGGAGTTGCAAAATAGTTCCCCAATTCGATCCTGTTTTTTGGAAAGGGCAGATTGGCACGTCACAAAGCTGACTTAGCCCATCCAATTTCGGTTATAATTAACCCAACGAATCACTTTTCAGGAGAAAAAATCATGTTACCTGTTGAACTGGCTCCTCAAATTCACTGGATCGGTGTCAATGACCGCGCAACCACTCTTTTTGAGAGCATCTGGCCCATTCCTGGCGGGGTGTCTTATAACAGTTACCTGATCAAAGATGAAAAATCTGCCGTCATCGATATTTCCAAGGAAATGATGGCGGGTGAATATCTGGCCCAGCTTCAGGAACTGGTGGATCTTTCGACCCTGAGCTACATTGTGGTCAACCACATGGAACCGGATCATTCCGGTGCACTGCGCCTGCTGCGCCACCTGGCGCCGAATGCGGTCATTCTCTGCACTCAGAAGGCCAAAGATATGCTGGCGGCCTACTATAACATCACCGAAAACGTGCAGGTGGTGGCCGACGGCCAGACGGTTTCGCTGGGACAGCACACTTTGAAGTTTGTCGGCACGCCTTTTGTGCATTGGCCCGAAACCATGATGACCTACGAAACCACCACGCAAATTCTTTTCTCTTGCGACGGCTTTGGCGGTTACGGCGCCCTGCCGGGGGTGATTTTTGATGATGAATATGCCAACCTGGCCGCCTACGAGGCTGAGTCGCTGCGCTATTTCACCAATATCGTCTCGGTGTTCAGCAAGCCCGTTCTCACAGCCATTTCCAAACTGAGCAATGTGCCGGTCAATGCCATTGCGCCGTCACATGGTCTGGTGTGGCGTAAAAACCCTGACCGCATCATCGAGCTTTACCGCCAGTGGTCCACCTATGCCACCAGCGGCGGCCAACCCGGCGTGACCCTGCTCTACGCCTCCATGTACGGCAACACCGAGCGCGCCATGGAAGCGGTGGCCCAGGGCCTGGCGAAGGAAAAACTGCCTTTCAATATCTTCAATGTCAGCACCACCCATGTCTCCTACATTTTGCCCTCGCTGTGGTCGCTGCAGGGAGTGGTGGTGGGCGCGCCCACCTATGAAGGCAGCCTGTTCCCGCCCATGCAGCAGGTGCTGGATATGGCTGCGGGCAAAAAAGTGTCCGCCAAGAAACTGGCTGTGTTCGGCAGCTACGGCTGGAAAAGCAGCACCCAGGCCGCCTTCCAGACCATTTGCGAAAATGCCAAGTGGGAAATGATCAGCAGCTTTGAATTTCTCGGCGGCCCCACTGCAGAGACTCTGCGCAGCTGCGTGGAATTGGGCTCCGGCTTTGCCCAAAAGATCAAGGGCGGCTGATCGCCATAAAAAAGGAAATAACCTGCCTGCAAAGGATTTGCAGGCAGGTTTCTTTGTTGGCGTGACCAATGATCAGAAACCTGGGGTGCTGAATGATGGAACAGGCTATATTGCTGCTGTGTTTGCTGCTTAACCTGGCGGGTTTGCTGGGCTTTTCTGCGGCACTGGTCGAAAAATCCAATATCAAAGCTGAAGAAGATTGGGCTGCCGTTGTACTGTGGGTTTATTTTTCGGTGGCGCTCTACGTTGAAGTGACCCTTTTATCTGCGGCCGGAATTTATAACGTGATCTCGATCTCCCTGGTCAATGCGGTTTTTCTCATCTTCACTTTTCGGCAAATCCCTTTTTTGAGCGACATTTTCCGGCATGTTCTAAAAACATTGAGCAGCGCTCTTGCGGGTTTCCGCTGGCTGGCCGTCCCGTTGCTGGTTTTCCTCTTTTTGCAGTTGGCCAGCGTGGTCAGCGGCAACGACATTGCCTATCAAATCAACAATATCAGCTACTTTCTCAATAACCGGTCAACCCTCTCCTATGATTTTGCGCACCTGACTGTGTTTTCAGAATTTGCCCTTTATTATCCCAAAGGTCTGGAAAGCCTGCTTTCATTTTTCTACCAATTTCCCCTGGCCAGGCATACCCTTCTCCTCTATAAATTGAGCTCTATCGCAGCTCTGTGGATGCTTTTCACACGAAAATACCCTGACCGCCAGTTTGCCCTGCTCCCTATTCTCGCGCTGATTTCCCTTGATGTCACCGCAACCAGCCTATCAAGCCTGAAAAATGATTTCATCATCGGCGTGGCAGCTGTGGTGGGGGTGGCCATGGTTTTTGAAAAAGACGCGCGTTTGCTGCCCGGGTTCCTCAGCCTTTTTGCCTGGAGCCTGGCCATCAAACCCAATGCCATGTTTTACATGGTGCCGGCTTTCGTGGTGGCGCTGCCCGTTTTGTTTAGGAGCAGGCCCATCAAGGCCCTGCTCCTGTTTCCTGGTCTCCTGCTGGCGGGTTCTTTCACCTATTGGGTTAATCTTTTCCGGTTGGGCAATCCGGTATATCCATTTGCCGTGTCCATTCTGGGCATTCCGCTTTTTCAGGGGAATGGACAGATTGCATCCACCCTGATTTTAAATAATGTAAATGCTTCGCTGCCCATTTTCTTTCTACGCGGCGCGCTGCGCACCCTGGGACCTGTTGGCCTGATCTTCCTGGCAGGATGGATCGCTGTTTTTGCCATTGACACGCTTGCCAAAATTCCAGCCAGATGGCGCTCATGGGATTTCCTTCTGCAGTTCATCTTTTTCCCCTTGATTTTCTTTTTTGCCTACCTGGTCACGCCGTTTTCAGATAATTTTGGCCCACAGCACAGCTTTTTGCAATCTGGAAACACGATTCGCTACCTTTTTCCGTTTTTTATGTATCTGCTGTTGGCCGGAGGCGAGGCTGTTTGGCCAATGAAATGGGTGCAAAAGGTGTTTCACTCAAAAATCACCCTGTGGGCGGTGGTGATTTTCTCCCTCCTCAACCAGTGCTGGTATGATCTCGTCTCCATGCTGCTCAAACCCGAAAACGCCTTTTCCGAAATCACATCTGTGTTGCCCAGTTTTAATAACTTGTATTTGCTGGCGGCCTTCCTCGGCGTGATTGCCCTGGCTTTTTTGGCCTGTGCGTTCAACCGGCGCGCCGGTTTCATCCTGCTGATGCTCCTGGGTGTTCTGATGTATGCGGTCAACTTTCCACAAAGCTCAGGTTACTCCCTGCGTTTCAAACAGGTTGGTTCTCCCAGCCAGGCCTATGCCTTTCTGAACCAGATGGACCTGGCAGACCGGCAGGTCAGTCTGGTGGGTTCTGCTTACCTGGCTGGCACCATGGCTGATTTTTTGCTGCAAACCAGGCATACCTATCAGGTGCCTGAAAATCCATACAATGGACAATATGATGTGTTGATTGTCGCCGCCGCAGAAAAGGAGTTGAGCAATGATTTTGAACTTGGGCGGACCTACGGCACCACATTTAATTATTTTAATCCAGCACAAATGCCCGGCGGCTTCGCCCTGGCTTTTCAGGACGATTTTTATCTGATTTTTGTCAAAGACAATCCATAACGCCCTCACCTTTGATCTTGATTTTCTGGTTTTATGCTAAAATAATCCACAGAAAGGACCGCGTTGATGATGGAGCCCAAAAACACACCCAAAATTGAAGAAACACCCCTCACTTATGCCCCGCCAGAAATTGTGCTGGAAATGGACCTGGAAACCTCGGCTGGCGGCACGCCTCCGGATATTTTTGAGTATCTGTATCAATAAGACCTTTCTTAGACGGCTTTTGGGGCCTCTGCTTTGTTTATTTCTGGCAGCGCTGCTGCCGGGGCAAACAGCAGGGGCTTTGCCTTTAAACCTCCCTGCATCCGGGCAGGCCTGGCGGATTTCCATCTCGCAGGATGGCCTTTACCGCCTGGGCTATGCCGATTTGCAGGCCGCGGGGCTGCCGGTGGAAACCCTCAATCCCCTCCACTTGCACCTCACCACACAGGAGCAGGCTGTTGCCCTGTGGATCGATGGCGAGGAAGACGGTCATTTTGATCCCGGAGATGATCTTTATTTCTATGGGCAGCATTTCGACGGCGCGCGCATGGCCGCCGCCGAAGCCGGCGAAGAAGCCCTGTGGTTCACCTTCCCCAACGGCTGGCACCCCACCATGGATGCCGCCCATTTCGAGCGTGTCACCAATGAAAATGTGTATTGGCTGAGCCTGGAATCCACCCCCGGCCTGCGCATGGCGGCCCGCAGCGCCGCCCCTGGCAGCGCTGCGCTGGAAACCAGCGCGCCCATCACGGTGCGGGCTGAAACTCAGGCTGTCTGGTGGCCCTATTCCTTCACCGGTGCTGATACCTGGTTCTGGGAAAAGGTGGCAGACACCGCCCCCCATACCTACACCATTAACCTGCCCGGCCTGGCGCCAGGTGCCTCTGCGCAGCTGCATGCTGAAATGGTGGCCCGCAGCACCGGCAGCCACCACACCCATCTCACCTTTAACGGCCAACTTGTGGATGACGCCGTCTGGAACGGGCAGACCCGCCGCAGCCTGACCGCCAGCCTGGATGCGGCCTGGCTGCAAAACGGAGAAAACAGCCTCACCCTCTCCCTGCAAACCGGGGATAACCTTTATTTTGACTGGTTTGCCGTCACTGCCACCCGCCAGTTGAGCCTGAAGGACGGTCTGCTGACCTTTTGCCCGGCCGAAAGCACTGCCCGGCGCTACCAGGTGAGCGGCATGAGCGGCGCGGATCCCTGGCTGCTGGATCTCACCGATCCCCTCCAGCCGGTGCGCCTGAGCGGCGGCGAGCTCAGCGGCGGCGCCCTCACCTTTGAAAGCGCAGGCGCGCCAGCCTGTTTTGCCATCTTTGAACCGGCCAGCTTGCTCACCCCGGTTCTGCAGGCGGTCAGCCTGGTCGATCTGCTCGCCACATCCAACCAGGCCAGCGAGATCATCATTGCTCCGCCGCGCTACCTGGCTTCGGCGCAGCGCCTGGCCGATTACCGCAGCACCCACGGCCTGAGCGCCAGGGTGGTCAACCTGGAGGATGTTTACAACCTGTTCACCGGCGGCATCCGCCACCCGGTGGCCATTCGGCGTTTTCTGAAATATGCCGCGCAGCACTGGCAGGCGCCCGCCCCGGCCTATGTTATTCTGGTGGGCGATGGGCACTGGAATTTTCAGGGTTACAACAGCGCCGTTTACGGCAACCCGCTCAACGAAATGCCCCCCTACCTGGCCTGGATCGACGGCACCCTGGGCGAAACCGACGCCCCCAACCTGCTGGCCAGCTTTGATTTCACCAGCCGGGTTCCCGGCCTGGCCATCGGGCGCATTCCAGTATCCAGTCCCGAAGAACTGGATGCGGTGATTGATAAAATCATTGCCTACGAAGAAACCCCTTACGACCAGCTCTGGCAGAATCGCGTGGTTTTTGCGGCTGATAACAATCACGATTCAGCCGGAGATTTTGCCGTCCTTTCGGATGAGCTGGCGGCTTCGCTGTCGGGTTCGCCGCTCTGGGCGCAGAAAATATATCTTGAAAATTACGGCTGCCCCGATTCTGGCGGCGCCTGCGGTGCCACCGCCACTCAGGCATTGCTGGATGACCTTAACCAGACCGGCGCCTCCCTGCTCGTTTACAGCGGTCACGGCTGGAGCTGGGGCTGGGCCGATGAGCAGTTTCTCACCACCAGCCACATCCCCTCCCTGCAAAACCAGGCTCGCCTGCCGGTTCTGCTATCCCTCACCTGCATGGACGGCTACTGGCATTCGCCCGGGTATGGGACGCTGCAGGCCGGCCTGGCCGAGGAACTGCTGCGCGCGCCGCAGGGCGGCGTGGTGGCGGCCCTTTCTCCGGCCGGTTATGCTTACGCCGAAGATCACCAGGTGATGGCGCTGGCCTTTCTGAATGCGCTGGCTCGCGGCGGTCAGCGCCGCCTGGGGGATGCGGCCCTGACGGCCTACCAATCTCTGGCCGAGGCGGGGGTAGGCGCGGATATTCTTTCCAGCACCGTCCTTTTTGGCGACCCGGCTCTCAATATCAAAATCACTTCCAGCCAGGTGTACCTGCCCCAGGCTTTTCATCCATGACCTGCCATGAAACCATTTCAGAGCTGTTGATTCACGCCATACAGGCCGGCCAGCCTGTCCGCCTGCGCGTGACCGGAACCAGCATGCAGCCCCTGCTGCGCCCCGGCGATTTCATCACCGTTGCGCCGGTGGAAAATGCCGCCCTGCATCCCGGAGAAATCCTGCTGCTGCGGCGCGAGCATGATTTTGTCACCCACCGCCTGCTGTTCTGCCTGCCGCAGGGCCTGTTCACCAAGGGAGATGCCTGCCTGAGGCCGGATCCACTTTTCGACCGCGCCCAGGTTCTCGGCCGCGCCGTGAGCCGCGACCGCGGTGGAGAAACCGCGGCCCTTGAAACCCTGCCCTGGGCGCAGCTGGCCTGGCACCGTGCCGTCAGCCTGCCCTGGCTGATCAAGGCAGGGCTGAAGCCCTGGTGACTCCGATCATATGAGAACCGGCCTGGCGTATCCCCTTAAACGGAACAGGTCTGCGCGGTTTTTCGCCGCAATCTCATGTTTTTGAAGGGTTGAAACAATTTAAACCGGACTGCCGCCCGATCCGCAGTTGGCTTTAGGGCGGGTGGGCATGGCCAGCGGCAGCCAGATGCGCATTTCAGCGCCGCCCAGGGCGCCCGGGCTGACGGCGTTGATGACGCCGCCGTGCAGTTCCACCAGCGAACGGGCAATGGCCAGGCCCAGGCCGCTTTCGCCATTTTGTTCGGCGCGGTCAGGTTCTGCGCGGTAAAAGCGTTCAAAAATGTGGGGCAGGGCCTCGGCAGAAATGCCGCTGCCGCTGTCGCTGACGGTGATGGCCACCCCCTTGTTTTGGGCTGCGGCTGAAAGCAGGATGCACCCGCCGGCGGGGGTGTAGCGCAGGGCATTGCTGAGCAGGTTGCCCAGCACCTGTTCCAGCCGTTCAGGGTCCACTTCCACATCGGGCAGGTTGGGCTGCGCCTGCACGGAAAGGGTGATGTTTGCTTTTTCAGCACGGTGCAAAAAAGCCTGGCGCGCATCTTCCAGCAGTTCGGCTGGCGAGGTCTTTTGCGGCAGCACAGCCAGGCAGCCAGCGTCGGTCAGCGAAAGGGTGCGTAAATCTTCCACCAGGCGCTGAAGGTGGCGCGCTTCATTATAAAGCACTTCAAAGCGTTCCTGAGTGGGCTTAAGCACCCCGTCGCGCAGCGACTCGAGGTAACCGGTGATGACGGTCAGCGGGGTGCGCAGGTCGTGGGCGATATCAGCGGTCATTTGCATGCGCATCTGGCTGGCGCGCTGCAGATCGGCGCTCATGCGGTTGAAGGCGGCGGCCAGTTCGCCGATTTCATCCTGGGTGCGCACCGCCACCTGCAATCCCGTCCGCGTGCCTTCGGCCAGGGTATGGGCGGCCAGGGTCAGCTCTCGCAGCGGGCGGGTAATGGTGCGCGCCATGAGCAGCCCCAGCAGGGCCGCCGCCAGGGTGGCCACCAACCCGGCCACCAGCAGCGCAATGTTGGTGCGGTGAATATACTGCTCTTCAAGCAGGTTGTATTCCGGTTTGCTGTCGTTGTTGATCAGCCGGCCCACCTGCTGGTTGTTGACCATGACCGGAGCGCCCTTGCTCATTTGTTCAGCGCTCACTCGGGCATCCAGCGGAAACGGCCCTCCCTGGGTCAACACTTTGCCTTCGTTATCCACTAGTGTGAAAGGGCTTCGTTTGCTGCCCTCGTGCGGGTCGGTGAGCGGCTGCGTCGTTTGTTTGTTCAGGGCCTGGGCAATGCCATCCCAGGATCCGTTGGCTTCGTAGTAATTCACCAAGAAGTTGATAAACTCTTCCTGGCGGCGGTCAATCACCAGGCGGTCAAATTCGCTGGTGGTGGCGCGCCAGACAAACAGAGCCGCCAGGGCGATGCCAGCCAAACTGACAATGGCAAAGGCCAGCACCAACCGGAGGGTGAGGGAACGTTTCACAAAGACCTCTCTTCAGGTTTGAATCGGTAGCCCACGCCAAACACGGTTTCGATAAAGCGGGGGTTGGCGGCATCGGGGTCAATTTTACTGCGCAGGTTACGCACATGCACATCAATGGTGCGCGCCACGCCTTCAAACGAGGTGCCCTGCAGGCGCTCCAGCAGTTCAAGACGGGAATAAACCCGGCCGGGCGAAGTCATCAGCACGTCCAGCAGGTCAAATTCGGAAGGCGTGAGGCTGACCTTTTGCCCGTCCAGAATCACTTCGTGACTGGCGCGGTCCAGGCTCAGCCCGCCGCAGCGCAGCACATCAGAGAGGGCGGCGCCGCTTTCGCCGCCGGTGCGGCGCAGCACGGCGCGGATGCGGGCGGTGAGTTCGCGCATGCTGAAGGGTTTGGTGATGTAATCGTCAGCGCCCAGCTCCAGACCCACCACCTTGTCTGATTCTTCCATGCGCGCGGTGAGCAGAATGATGGGGGTGTTTTGTTCGCGGCGGTAGGTGCGGATGAAATCGAGCCCGTTCATGTTGGGCATCATCACATCCAGCAAAATCAGATCGGGCTTTTCCTGGCGGGCGGCATAGAGGGCCTGCTGGCCGTCTTCAGCGGTCACCACCCGGAAACCTTCTTCGGTGAGCACATCGCGCAGCATCAGGCGCACGCTGGATTTATCGTCCACAACGAGGATGGTTCTGCTCATAACTTCTCCCGGAAAATCAATTGTGCTTATCATTGTATCTCACCTCGCCGTGAAAGAAAATTGTAAACGGAAGGCGATCTTACGGCGCACAGTCGTAAAGAGCACCCTGGCTCTGCGGCCCGCGCTGGCTCATCGTCTGAGTGGAAACGGCAGCCGTCAGCTGGGCTGGGCTGCAGGTGGATGTCACCCAGTTGGCGATCTCGCGCTGCGACTGCTGCATGGAATTGCTGACCTGCACATAGCGCAGCCGCCCGCTTTTCACCAAAGCTTTGAAGGCATCCAGCCCCATGATCGAATCGCCGCCGCTGAACCCGCCCAGGGTCAGCACAGCCCGCCCGGTGGCCAAAATAAGGGGAGAAGCCTCATTGGAGCTGTTGACCGCCACCAAAAATTGATCGGGAGTGGTATTTTGGAGCAGGAAAGTTTGCAGGGCTGAACTGCTGGGCCGGCTGCCCTGGCTGGAAGGCTGACGGCTGCTGCCGTCAGATGCTGGCATTGGACCTGCCTGGATGCTTTCAGCGGGGCCGGCTTTGGGGAGGGAAGAATTGGGGTTGGCATTGAGCGTGGTCAGGCCCGACCAGAGCGCCGGACCTGCCAGAAAGCCTGCCAGAACAAGCGCCATGGCAACCTGGGCCAGCCTGTCCTGCTGACTCCAGGCCAGCAGAACCAGGCCCGTCAACAACAGGGTCAGAAGGACAATGGTGCCGCCCAGCGCGTAAGCGGGATAGAGGCTGAGCACCCACACCTCATAGGCAGCGGTGAGGCCGCTGATGAGGGCCGCCAGGCCAAACCCCAGCCAGCGATGGGTCTGCCGCAGTTGGGATAACGCCCAGAATGTGATGGCGATGATGGCGCCCAGAGCCGGGCCGAGCATGCTCAGGTAATAGGTGTGCATGATGCCGCTGTTGAAGGAAAAATAGAGGGCGCAGGGCAGCAGCCAGGCGGCCCAGGTGAGCACAGCCAGGCCGGTGCCAGATAGGGACGGGCGCCAGCGCACCTGGCAGGCTGCCAGCAGCAGGCCCATCATCGCCAGCGGCAGCAGCCAGCCGATTTGCGCAGCCAGCTGGGTGTTCACCAGGCGCAGCCAGCCGGCGGCCCCCACTTCGGAGGTGATGCGGCCGGGTGTGTTGGTGCTGACCTGGTCTGTGACGGTGGCAGCTGCCGCGCTTTCATTGACGCTGAAGATGCGGGCCAGGCCGTTATGACCAAAGATCAGGCTGAAGACCGAATTATCGCCGCTGCCGCCCACATAGGGCCGCTGATCAGCCGGGGTGAGATCCACCGCCGCTGCCCATGAGAACGACACCACCATGAGGACAATGGTGGCCAGGGCCAGGTGCCAGATGCGCCGCCCCCAGCCGTGTTTGGCACCGAAGAAATAGAGCGTATAAAAGGCAGGCACGACCATATAGGCCTGCAGCATTTTGATATTAAAACCCAGCCCCACCAGGGCCGCGCCCAGCAGCAGCCAGCGCAGGCGTCCGCTATCCACAGCGCGCCAGGCGGCCCAGATGGACAGCAGCAGGACGAACACCAGCAGGCCGTCCACGGTGTTGTTGCGCTCAGCGGCGATGGTGATGGGCGAAACCGCCAGCACCAGGGCGGCAATCAGGCCGGCCAGGCTGCCAAAGATTTTCTTAACCATCAGGAATAGAAGCGGCAGGGCCAGCACCCCGGCCAGAGCCTGGGGCAGGGCCAGGGCAAACCCATTCAGGCCGAAAATGGCAGCAGAGAGCGCCTGGAACCAGAATCCAACCGGAGGTTTATCCACCGATACCGAACCACCGGGCTCGTAGGCGGCATAGAAAAAGTTGTGCCACGAGGTGAGCATGCTCTTGACGGTGGATGCGTAATAGAGGTTGCCAACACCCGATTGGCCAAGCTGGTAAAAGCGCAGAAAAGCGCCCAGGAGAATGATGGCAACCAGCGCAGTAAGGATCACGGCGCGCTGGCGGCGGGATGATGCGGTATGATCGGTCAGGGTGTCCATAAAAACAGCCTCCATCTTCAGGTTGATTAGAGAATAACATGGAGCTGTTCAGAACTGGTTTAGTTTTGGTAAACGTTTGGCATTAAAAAATCTGCTGCAATTAAACCGCAAGCAAATATCACCTGGCCATCTCTGCGGGCGCGGCGACTGATGCATGATTTGTTTCTGCTCAGGCAAGGTGCAAAAGACCGATTATTTCATGCTTTGAGCGTTTTTCTGGGTTAACGATTGTTTTGTAACCAGGGATTAACCGCAAGAGGTGTTTGGGGCCTCCTTTGCGGGCCCAAAACACCTCTCAATTATCTCAGCCCCCGCCGGCGGGTGGGGATGGGGGAAAAAACACCCTGTGACGTTTTACGGAATACCCCTGAACAGTCGCCTTTATGAGATGTAATCCAGCCAGCCGGCCGAGCGGGGGTGGCGGCCCTTGATAGCGGCATGGAAAGCCTGCTGCACGGCGCGGGTGATGGGGCCCATTTTTCCGCTGCCGATCACGCGAAAATCCACCTCGGTGACCGGCACCACTTCGGCCGCCGTGCCTGAGACAAACACCTCATCAGCGATGTAAAGCTGGTCGCGGCTGATGGGTTCTTCTACGACCGTATACCCCAGGTCGCGGGCCAGGGTGATCAGGGCATCGCGGGTGAGGCCTTCGAGGATGGCAGCGGTGTGGGGGGTGTAAAGGACGCCTTTGCGCACCAGGAAGAGGTTTTCGCCGGTGCATTCGGCCACATAGCCCTGCGGGTCCAGCATCAGGGCTTCGTCAAAGCCCAGACGGATGGATTCGGTCTTGGCCAGGACGCTGTTGGTGTAGTTTCCGGTGATCTTGGCTTTGGTCATGCTGATGTTGGGGTGGTGGCGAGTGAAGGATGACACATTCATGCGTACGCCTTTTTCCAGCGCGTCTTCACCCAGGTAAGCGTTCCATTCCCAGGCAGCAATGCCCACCCGGGCCTGCCCTGCATCCAGGTTCAGCCCGCAGGAAGGGCTGTCGTGGAAGATCAGGGGGCGGATATAACAGGAGCGCAGCCCATTGACCGAAACCACATCGCGGGCAGCCTGGCAGAGCGTCTCCACGCTGTAAGGCAGCTGGCGGAAGCCGAGAACTTTGGCCGATTGGTTAAGGCGTTCCATGTGCTCTGCCAGCCGGAAAATGGCCGGGCCCTGGTCGGCATCGTAGCAGCGGATGCCTTCAAAAACGCCCAGACCGTAGTGCAGGGTTGTGTTGAGGAAGGGGACGGTGGCTTTTTCGGCCTCCATCATCTGTCCATCCATCCAGATAAATTTCACGTTGATCGCCATCTTCTTCTCCTGTGATTACAAAATAATAGCTGTTTTGCAAAGGGAAGGTTACCCACCCCTCGACTTCATTGGAAAAATAAAACCGCTCCTTGACGGAGCGGTTCGGATCAGGTGCAGGTGGTGCTTGTGCTTGTCATCCAATCTGGCCAGGCTGCCCGGCCGCTCCATGTGAAAACCGGCTCTCCAAAAGCAGGAGGGCCGCAAGGACGATCACAAGAATCATGGCGCAGGCAGGTTGATCAGACAAAATGGTTTCCCTTAAGGACATATTAGATGAAATGCTACGTCTTTTGGAGGGGTTTGTCAAATGATTCTCGGATTTCTTAATCTGATTCTTAATTTACGCAGTTCTGGCTCCCCTGATGGTAAAACTTTGCTGCAGGCGTTTTCTGCCCACGGCCCCGTATGGAAGGTGATTGGTGTTACAATTAATTCGGGAACTCCCAACATGCGCCGGACGTCTATTATGATGATGAAAACTTTGCTGCTTCTGGCGGGCGCTCTGGCGCTCTGCCTGGTTTCCCCATCGCGGGCGGTCATCTGGCAGTGGCAGGGCGAAGGCCTGGCTGAGGTGGCCTCGCCGCAGGTTACCCCGGCGATGTCCCTGCTTTTCCCGCAGACCGCTGGCGATTTGGATGGCGACGGCGCGGCGGAATGTTTGCTGGCAGCCGGCCAGGGCCTGACCATCACCGACTGCCGCGGCGGGCTGCTCTGGCAAAGCCCGGATACCTGGGAAGTGAAAGAAGCCCAGGTCAGCGACCTGAACCGGGATGGACAGGCCGAGGCGGTGCTGCTGGTCTGGCGGCCTTTTAAACCCTGGCCGGTGGACCGCTTTATGCCGGCAGGCGGGCGAATCAGTGCCTTTCATGATCAAAACAACCGCAGCTGTCACGTCATTTTGATCGGCTGGAAGCAGGGAAGATACCGTGAACTCTGGGCGGGGTCAGCCCTTATCCGCCCATTATCGCAATTAAAAACCGTTGACCTGGATGGCGACGGCTGGCAGGAACTGGCGGCGCTGGAAGGTGACTATGACGCGGACGGCGCGGGCGGCATATTGACCGTCTGGCGCTGGCGCGGTTTCAGCTTTTCCCTGGCGGCCAAAGAAGATCGCCCTTTTCGCCAGCTTCAGGTGATCGGAAGTTCAAAGCAAAACTGGCTCATCACCCGGTAAAAGGAGAACAAAATGCAAAAAAGCAAGCTCTATGTGTTGACGGTGGTGTGCTGCGTCATGGCCCTGGTCATGTCGTGCACGCTGCCGGCTGCCACACAGGCAACCAGCGCGCCTACCAGCGCGCCCGTTAAACCCACCGCGGCCCCTCTCAACCCCACCGCTGCGGCGGAACCCACCCGTCCGGCCGAAACCGCGCCCACCAGCGCCCCTGAGGTCACCCGCCCGCCGCTGCCGGTGCTGGAAGCGCACGATGTGTATATCGGCCGTTTTGCCGAGTACCAGCAGCAGAATGTATCCCTGCCCACAGCCTTCAGCGGCGGCTACACCCTGCCGGTGGACCTGAACCAGGTGACCAATATGGACCAGGTCAATGTTTCAGACGCGCAGCGGCCTTACCTGAGCACCAATGGCTTTGTGGTGGCTGCCCCAACAGCGGACCCCGGCAAACGCTTCAGCGAGTTTTACCAGGGCTATGAGTCGATTCGCTACGACTCCACCCCGGTGTTCATCACCACTGACTCGATATTCCATGTCTATCACCTGCTTTTTGACAAGATGCTGCGCGATCTGGAAAAGAATTCCTTCATCCCGACCCTCAAGGAATTGACCTCCACCATGGTGACGGCCACCACCCAGCAGTACCAGCAGGTGAAGGGCACTTCCCTGGAAGATGCCGCCCTGCGCAATGTGGCCTTTTTCACCATTGCGGCCTCGCTGCTGCAAACTGGCGATGCAGTTTTGCCCGAGGCCAAGGATTATGTGGATGCCGAGCTGGCGCTGATCAACGGCGCGGCGGGGGTCAATCCATCGCCGCTGTGGGCCAACAGTGCTCAGCCGGCTGATTTGCAGCTGATTGAGGACTATTCGCAGTATATACCGCGCGGGCACTACACCCGCAGCGCCGACCTTGAGATGTACTTCAAGGCAATGATGTGGTACGGTCGCCTGACCTTCCGCCTGAAAGACCCTCTGGAGACCCAGCGCGCCCTGCTGCTCACCCAGGCCCTGCGCACTGCTGCCAGCCCCTCCGGGCAGAAAGCGCTGGCCCTGTGGCAAAACATCTATGATCCGACCGTGTTCATCGTCGGCAAGGCGGACGATTTGGGTGTCTATGAATACGGCGTCATCTCCGATAAAATTTTCGGTGAGAACCCGCAGCTCACTTCCTTCGCGGACCCGGCCCTGTTCCAGAATTTCATAGATGCCGCCCGCCAGCTGCCCCCGCCGCAGATCAACTCTATGTGGGTGTACATCTGGCAGGATCGCAACGAGGTGACTCAGGGCTTCCGCTTTATGGGCCAGCGCTTCACCCTGGATGAATACGTGTTTGGCCAGGTGATCTGGCGCAACGTGGGCACGCTGGAAAAACCGCGCGACCTGCCCAAAGCCCTCGATTTCTTTGCCGCCCAGGGCTCAGAATTGGCGCTGAGGCTGCTGCAGGAGATGGGCGCGCCTGAATATGAGAACTACACCAAACAGATGACCAAGGTGACGGATGAGGTGTCAAAGCTGGGCTTGGACTCCTGGACGCAGAACCTGTACTGGTCGTGGCTGTATGCCCTGCAGCCGGTGTTTGCCAAAAAAGGCGCGGAATATCCGGCTTTTATGCAGACAGACGCCTGGGCCAGGAAGGATCTGGCTGCGGCATTGAGCTCGTGGACTGAATTGAAGCACGACACCATTCTCTACTCCAAGCAGGTGATGGCCGAAATGGGCGGCGGCGGCCCCGACACCCCGCCGCACGGCTATGTGGAACCCAACCCGGAAGCTTATGCCCGCCTGCTGGCGCTGGCGCAGATGACCCGCACCGGGCTGCAAAGCCGCGGCCTGTTGGATGAAGTGACTCAGGGCAACCTGGACAACCTGACCGAAGAGCTGAGCTTCCTGCTGGATATATCGCAAAAGGAACTGAGCGGCGGCGCCATCAGCAATGACGATTACTGGCGCATCCAGTATTACGGCGGCTGGCTGGAAGCCATGACCGTTGCTGCGGCTGATTCGGACACAACTGGCGGCCGTAATTACCTGGAAGACCAGAAGTCGCCGGTGGTGGCGGATATTGCCACCGGCATTGGCGGCGTGCTGGAAGAAGGGGTGGGGTATCCTACACTGATGTATGTGGTGCTGCCTTACCAGCCCCTGACCATTGGCGTGGGCGTGGTGTACACCTACTACGAATTCACCGTTTCGCCCGACCAGCGCATGACGGACGAAGCCTGGCGCGCACAGCTCGAATTGAGCAGCCCGCCGGCCATGCCCGATTGGACTCAGGCCTACATCCGGCCTTGAAACTGAAACGCAGACTGATCCGGGGAGCGCTGTGCCTGGCGCTCCTCGGCCTTTGCGGCTGCCAGAACAAAGCGGCGCTTTCCATCACGTTTGGCGGAGATATTTTCCTGGCCCGTGATGGTGCGCCGCTTTTTGCACAGGCGCCGTGGAACGGCTTCGGCGCGCCGCCGGAAGGGCTGTTTTTTGCCAACCTTGAATCACCGCTGGGAAGGCTGGAACAGCGCGGCGACGCCTCCGCGGGTTATAACCTCTGCGCCGGAATGGACCAGGCGGCCCTTCTGACGGCCGGCGGAGTGGACCTGGTTTCGCTTGCCAACAATCACCGCCAGGACTGCGGCACAGGTGAGGCCACCCTGGAGGCCCTGGTTGGAAGCGGCATCGCGGCGGCAGGCAGCAGCCTTTCGCCGGTGTATCTGGACACAGCAGCCGGGAGGGTGGGGGTGATTGCCGCCGACGGGGTCAGCGCGCCGCTGGATGAAGCGGAGCTGGTCAGGCAGGCCGGGGCTGCCCGGCAGAACTGTGCTGTTTTGATCGTTTCACTGCACTGGGGGGAGGAATATCAGAGCGGGCCAGGCGCGCAGCAGCGCGCGCTGGCGCAAAAGCTGGCCGATGCCGGGGTGGATGTGCTCTGGGGGCACCACCCGCATGTGCTGCAGCCGGCGGAATGGGTGCGCGCCGCGGACGGCAGCCGGAAAATGCTGGTTCTCTACAGCCTGGGCAACCTGCTGGCGGACCAGTGGATGCTGGAGGATGCCCGGCGTTCAGCGCTTGTCACCGTTGATTTTAAGGACAGCCAGATTGTAGCCGTGTCCATCCAGCCCATTTACATGGACCGGCAGAAGCGGCAGCTGGTTTCTCCGCGCGCAGAGGATGCCGAAAAAATCAGGCGGCGCCTGGGCTGGCAGGAATAACCCATCCGCGCATCGGGACGGATGAAAGAGGTGAAGGCATGTGCCTGATCGAAGACCAGACAGGATACGTGGCCGCCCGCGACAGCTACCTCAGGGCGATGATGGCGGAGTGGAACCGCCTGCCCGGCGACCCAACGGCGGCGCTGGAGGGGCGGTATATTCCTCCCGCCACCACCACCCCGCTTGCGGCTGGAAAACCCGCGGATGGCTCAACGGCCCTGATCTATCTCAGCGCGCTTTCAGCCTGGGCCAACAGCCGCGACCGGCGCCTGGTGCTGCTGGGAGAGCCTGGCGCGGGCAAAACCACCTTTGCGCGTTTTCTGGCGTTCAGTATGGCCAAAATTTTCCCTTTTGGCTCGGCCTGGCCGGAGGAAGAGGTGAGACTGCCCCTGCTGCCCTTTATCCTTGCCCCGCAGACGGTGGCTCAGGCCCTGCCGCCAGACGCCCGGCAGGGCAGTGCGGAAATGGTGGAAGCCTGCCTGTTGGAGTCCCTGAAAAGCCGTGAAGGCACCCGCGCCTTTGCCGCTTTTGCCCTGGATGCGCTGCATGAAAATGGCGGCCTGGTGATTTTTGATGGACTGGATGCCGTTGCTGGCGCGGCGCAGCGCCAGCTGGCGGCGCAGGCGGCGGCTGATTTTGCTCGCCATCACCAGCGCCGGCATTCCGCCAGCCATATCCTGGTCACCTGCCGCACGCAGGCTTTCCAGCGCGATGAAATGGGGGAGCTGGGGGCCTGGGAAATCCACGAATTGAAGTCATTTGCCGGGTGATCACCGCGCAAAATTTCACCCCTCCTGCCATCTTGCATTCCGGGCCGTTCCGGGTAGAATGAAATAGAACAAATTTTCTATTTCATTTTGATCTGGAGGTTCTATGTGCAGAACAGTTGGCCTTATCCGCGAACACCGCGCCATGACGGTGGAAGTGCAGATGGATCTGATCGGGAATCTGTGCGGAGAGATTCCTTTTGAAAATATCTCATGGAAAAACACCTATCAAACCGTCAGAACCCTGCGCCTGCTGCGGCGGGCCGGTTTTAACACCCTGGTGCTGCAGTCACTGACGCACCTGGCCAACGCCCCGATTCACCTTCAGGAGATTTTATTGGCCGTGCATGAGGCGGGTTTCAGGGTGCTGACGGCTGAAAACGGCCGCCTGGAGATGGTAACCCTTTCTGTCGATGTTGAAACCGGGCTGGTGGCTGCGCTGGTCAACGGTGTGAACTGGCTCGATGCGGCGCTGGCTGAAGAAGCGGCAGGTTATGCCTTCATGGGCACCCTTCAATTTATGCCGGCGTCAGGATAGAGGAAGAATGACCCTGACAATCCTGTCTTTATAGTCAAACAGGGCTATCATCGTGGCATTATAAAGAAAGAAGGTAACTGCTTTCCCATCCCCGGGCCCCCGCCCGCGGGCGGAGGAGACCATTAATGGAGGGCATTTTTGCCCAGCTTTGGGGGCAAAAATGCCCCATGCCAGTTACTGTGCTGATTAAAAGCATTGAAAATGCAAGAAGGATAGAAATGTGCCTTTGTCGAACTGCTCAGGCAGGGCTCAGAAAGGCCAGTTTAGCCGCGCCCTGTGCCTGCCTGCCCCGCGGAGCGAGGGCGAGGGAGCGATCATCTCTGCAAGGCTTTCACGCTGGCTGAGCAGTTGCCCATTATAACTATAATCCGCTCTCTTTCTGACCTTTTAATGGCTGGAGGATATCAGGCGTTTCGCCTTACATTTTTTTAAGGACAGGGTTCAAGGGTCAATTCATTCCCTGAACAGGGTATAATAATAAAGGCATTCCCCATGCTGCACCATGCATGGGAAAATGGAGGGGTCTAACCCTGAATTTGGGTTTTTTGAAGAAAGACCAGGAATAATGAAAACCCAATATCTTCCTGAATATTACCTGAAAGGCTTTACGGAAGCCACTGATGCGGAAATGATCTGGCTTTATGACCAGCAAAGCCGCACGGGCCGCCCCATCACCATTTTTAAAGCCTGCGCCGACAACCAGTTTGACACGGATGTGAGAGAATATTATTTGATCAGAGAGGTTGAAGAACCTGCCCGGGAAGTGATCCTGAAAATTAGAAAACAGGCGCCCATTGCCCCCGAAGAGAAAAAAACGCTGGCGCTTTACCTGATTCTGCTGTGGAAAAGAACCCCCGGGCGAAAAAAGATCATGCGCGGCATGGCTTTAAGCATTTTGGACCAGATCAAGAAAAAAGCCTACCAGCAGCTCGAAGAAACCTACGCTGCATACCCGGAGACGGAAGATTTATATTACAAGCGCCGGGCAGAATTTGACGATTTGTTCAATAATCAGCAAAAAATGCAGTCCATTCTCAAAGATTCATGGGAAGAAACGGTCAAGCCGGAAATTTTTCTGATGTCTGTTCATGCCCTGACCTCCATGACCTGGAGTTTCTGGGTTTCGGATGACGAACCCTTTGTCACCAACGACAATCCCCTGTTCTTTCATGCCAACCTGGGCATTGGCCAGGAAAAATCAGAGATCTGTTTCCCCGTCTCCACGCGGGTGGCGCTGTGGTCCACCTGGCGCAGCGATATTCGCGAAGGCGCCTTTTTTAAGGCCAACCCGCAAATTGTTCAGGAATTAAACCGGCGCACGGTGAGCAACCGGGTGCGCTCCATTTTTGCCAGCAGCAAGCTGGATTGGATTACGAAAAGCCTGAGCGAAGCCGCGGGCAATTGATGCGGCTGGGGATCACCACCCTCAAAAGAACAGCGGGTTCCATCACCGGAGCCCGCTGTTTTGGTTTGCAAAGGGACATTGTCAATTTTTTGTAACTGCTTTGACAATGTCACATTAAAGATTGCCCACCCCTCGCCCAGGCGGGGGTGAAAGTTAATTAGGGGTGTTTTTGTCCCGCAAAGCGGGACAAAAACACCCCTTGCGGTTAATTTCCTGATCGAAAATAGGGAAAATCCAGGAATGATTCGGATGTGACATTGTTAAAGTAGTTACGAAACCTAAAAAAAATAAGATGCAGCATTTTTTAAGTTGCCCAAAGTTGGAGAATTTTCATTGCGGGCAACTTTTTGCTTGCCGGTTTCACCTTTTCATGCCAGAATAAAGTATCTCATTTTTTTTCAGGAGTATATCATATGTCCTTTGATCAAACTTTTTCTGCTCCGCCGCCGCCCGCGGCACCTGTCGAGCCGATGAGCTGGCCGGACCTGTGGGCGCTGGCCATCACTTCTCCCACCCCGCAGACGTATGAGGAAATTCTGGCCAACCCGCGCGCGCAAAACAACCCCATGTTGTGGGTGGGGTTCAGCTCGGCCCTGGCGATGATCCTATCCACCCTGATTGGGATGGTATTTGGTAGTTTCCAGATTCCCGCTTATATGACATCCGGAATGACCGCTGCGGAGGTAGAACAATTTAAGAGCTTTATGACCACCTCCGGCGTGGCGGGCCTGATCTGTTATGTACCGATTGCCATTGTGGGCGCCATTCTGGGCTTCATGGTGAGCATCTTTTTCTTGAATTTGTGGTGCAAACTGGTCGGCGGGCAGGGAACCTACGGCAACCTGCTTTTTTCCATGGCGGCTTTCCATGTGCCCATGACGGCCATCATGGGCGCAATTGGCGCCATCCCCCTTCTGAATATTTTGGTCCTCCCCATCGCGCTTTACATGCAGTACCTGACTTTGTGCGCGGTGAAAGCCACTCACCGCTTTGGCTGGGGAAAAACCATCCTCGCCGCCTGGGTCATTCCGCTGATCATCACGATTGTTCTTTGCGTGATCATCTATGCGGTGTTCATGGCCGTGTTTATGCCCTACTTTATGGAGATGATAAAGAGTAATCCCGGCATGTATTGATTGTTAGCTTCTCCCCGGACGGCGTTAAACGGAGATTGGGCTCAGGCAGGTTTCCGAATAAAAACAACCCGCCTGGCAAGGAAAATCCTGCCAGGCGGGTTGCGCGTCTTAAATGGCTGCGGCGCGCCTATTTGGCGAAATCGACAGCGCGGGTTTCGCGAATGATGGTCACTTTGATCTGGCCAGGGTACTGCATGGTTTCTTCGATGTTCTTGGCGATATCGCGGGCCAGGCGGATGGCTGCCAGGTCGTCCACTTCTTCAGGGCGCACAATGATGCGTACTTCGCGGCCGGCCTGAATGGCGTAGCTCTGGCTGACGCCCTTGAAGGAATTGGCCAGGTCTTCCAGGGCGCGCAGGCGCTTGATGTATTTTTCAAGGTCCTCGCGGCGGGCGCCGGGGCGGGCGCCGGAGATGGCATCGGCGGCTTCAGCGATGATGGCTTCGACGCTTTCCTGTTCCACTTCGTGGTGGTGGGCGGCAATGGCATTGACCACCTTGGGATGCACACCGTGGCGCTTGGCAAATTCCGCGCCAATCAGGGCATGGGTGCCTTCAGTGTTGTGGTCCATGGCCTTGCCCAGGTCGTGCAGGAAGGCGCCGGCCTTGGCAATTTCCACATTGGCGCCCAGTTCAGCGGCGATGACGGCGGCCAGTTTGGACACTTCAACGGCATGAGCCAGCTGGTTCTGGCCGTAAGAGGTGCGGAATTTCAACCGGCCCATCATGCGCAGCACTTCGATGTGCAGGCCGGCCACGCCGGCATCGAAAGCGGCTTCTTCGCCGGCTTCCAGAATCTCGCGGTCAATTTGCTTCTGTTCTTCGTTGAGAATTTTTTCGATGTGGGTGGGGTGGATGCGGCCGTCGAGGATCAGACGGGCCAGCGAGCGGCGGCCGACTTCACGGCGCACCGGGTCAAAGCAGGAGATGGTGACGGCTTCGGGGGTGTCGTCCACAATGACATCCACACCGGCCACCTGTTCAAAGGCGCGGATATTGCGGCCGTTGCGGCCCACAATGCGCCCCTTCATTTCTTCGTTGGGCAGCACCACCACGCTGGTGGTCACTTCGGCCACGTGGTCAGAAGCCACGCGCTGGATGGCGGTGGCCACCAGTTCGCGGGCGCGGTTTTCGCCTTCTTCGCGGGCTTCGGCTTCAATCTGGCGGATGATGCGCGCCATATCGGCCCGGGCTTCTTTTTCGGCCTGAGTCAGCAGTTCGGCACGCGCTTCTTCAATGGACATTTGCGCAATGCGCTGCAGTTCGGCCAGGTGCTGTGAGTACATTTTTTCGACTTCGTTGCTGCGCTTATCCAGCGCGCTCTGGCGTTTATTGATCACCTGTTCGCGCTGATCAAGGCGTTCAATGCGGTGATCCAGCTCGGTGCGGCGTTTTTGCAGGCGGTCTTCTTCCTTGCTGAGTTCAGAATGGCGGCGCAGGTTTTCGGCCTCGGCAGCCTGAAGGGTTTTCAGGGCTTCATCTTTGGCGCGCATTTCAATTTCCTTGGCGCGCGCTTCGGCCTGCTGAATGACGCCGGTGGCGAGGCGGTTCTGTTCCTGGGTTTGCTTTTCAACCTGGCTTTTCTTCCAGTAGAAACCGAGGAAAAAACCCACCGCCAGGCCCAGCACGGCCATGACAACCATAATGACAATTTGAATACCATCCATAATTTGTTCACTCCTCCACAGTCATAGAATCAGCAGCTTGCTGCGAAGCCTGTTCCGACCAAAGGCGTTGAACGACGGGCTGGATGGTCTGATAGGTGAACCCGCGCCGGGCCAAAAAACCAGATAGCCGGGTGCGAAATTCGTTCCGATCCAACCCGGCCAGGCGGCGGCAATAGCGCAGCCCGGCCTGATAGGCCGTCTCTTCCTCGGCGGGCATCTCTTCGAGAGCCTGCTGGATGACATCATCTGCAACACCCTTCTGGCGGAGTTCATAATGGATGGCGCGGCGGCTGCGGGGACGAAAGGTGGCGCGGTTTTCAACCCAGGCCCGGGCGAATTCGGCGTCGCCAACCAGGCCAGATTCCTGCAGGCGTTGCAGGGTTTGGGCAATCACCGCTTCACTGAAACCTTTTTCCGCCAGTTTTTTTTCCAGTTCAGCGGCAGCGCGCGGGCGGTAGCTGAGAAAGCGCAGGGCTTCCTGAAACGCCACTTCGTTGGTATCTTTGCGCTGCAATTCGCCAATCTGTTCTTCGGTCAGTTCCTGGTTAATCTGCAGCCATGCAGCCACCAGGCGCGCCAGACCAAAGGCAAACTCACCATCCAGGTAGATATTCACCCGGTTTGGGTTCTTTTTTTGCACCTGGATTGCCGTGATTTTTTGCGCCATCGTTAAAATCCAAAAAGCCATCACCTCTCATGGAAGGTCATGGCTGGCAGACAAAACCGGAAAAAACATGAATGAATAAAACGGGTTGCAGAATCGCCCGCTGGAGTCTTATTTTGGGAAGCCAGAAAAATCGCGTAAACTTGCTTTGAGGGTCAACACAACAACTGCCATGCGCCGCAGGCCGCAAAACGCCCAAATCTCCCGGAGAACCGCTTTAAATTCATACCAAAAAGACGCCGGGCCTGGCTTAAAAGCCGGGCGGCGTGCTGACCGGGAATCGTTTGAGCCTGGTTCAGCAGCACAAACCAGAAGGTTACTAAAATATCTGACTTCACAGCATGATCTGCGCCTCAGCGCAGCGATCCTATTCCTAGTTTTGTTTGTCAGGTCATGGCCGCCCACATGATGAGAGGACAAAAGAGCGGCAGAGATGATTATTTCATCAATTCTAATTATACATTAATATGCCAAAAATGGTAAAAAAAGCGTCAAAATACACGAAATCAACTGCCAATTGACAGATAAAACAGGGCTTTTAACCGGCTGATGCCCCGCAAATCAGCAAAAAATAACGGGCAGGTTGGCTGCCCGTTATCAAAATGCCGTTTGAAGGCCGGTTTTACTTTTCGGCTTCCACCAGCATGCGCGCCAGCTGGATGAATTCATCCCATTCTTCAGCGAAGAAATGCAGGGTGACGTTGTTCAATTCCAGGTGATAGGTGGTTTCGCCGTCCATTTCCTCAGCCTGCCAGGCGAGGTAGGATTCGGTTTCGGCGATGGTTTTGGTTTTGGGGTCGGTATTACTGGCCATAAGTATCTCCTTATAAGGTATAAGCTGGGTCACTTTTTGTTAAGATCAATGCATTTAACAGATTGTAAAATCATTATCTCACAGAAAGGCGCTCTTTGCCAGTATCTTTGAGGATATATCTGCTATACTTAAATTAAATACATCCAAACCCTAGTTCATCAGGAGGAAAAAATGCTCAAGGAATTCAAAGAATTTGCCATGCGCGGCAATGTGTTGGATCTGGCCATTGCGGTGATCATTGGCGGAGCGTTCGGAAAAATTGTCACCTCATTCGTCAATGACATCATCATGCCGCCCATCGGTCTGCTGCTGGGCAAGGTGGATTTCAGCGGCCTGTATATCAACCTTTCAGGCACAGCCTATGAATCGCTGGCCAAAGCAGTGGAAGCCAATGCTCCGGTGATCAAAATCGGCGTGTTTTTGAATACACTGATCGATTTTTTGATTGTGGCTTTTGTCATTTTCCTCTTGGTGCGGGCGATCAACAAATTGAAACCCGCCCCCGTGCCTGCGCCAGCCCCAGCCACCAAGGACTGCCCCTACTGCTGCTCGGTCATCCCTGAAAAAGCCACCCGCTGCCCCAACTGCACCAGCGAACTGAAGAAATGACCCCTGAACTGCTGGCTTTCATTCTGCAGGCCAAGCTGCACACCTATGCCAGCGGTGGGGATGGCAGCGAGCGGAATTTGCCTGACGGCGGCCATGAGATGCTGTGGGCAGCCGAAGATTGGTCGTACCGCGACGTCTATTACGGCTACAATCCCTTTGCCGGGGAGGAAATGATCTGGCAGAGCGGTAAAGCCGTCTGGATGATGAACTATTACGGCCGGGTTGCCTCGGAAGAAGTGACTCCCCAGGAGGTTTATGCCTTTCTGCAAAAGGCCATGCAAAAGGTTGGGCCCGAGGCGCCCTACCGCGGACCGCTGCTGCACCTGGAAGGCGATTTTGAATATCGCGATGAAAATCGCGGCGACCCCGATGGTTTTCACGGCGTTGAGCGCATCTACTTCCGCGGCCGCCAGGTGTATGAACTGATGTATCACGGCGGCATCCTGGCTTGAACCGGTTTTTCAGCCGAATCAATAAAGCCGCCCTCGGTTTAAGATGGGCGGCTTTATCTTATGATACAATCGAGCCATGTTGACTCTGGCTGTCATTGCTGATACCCACGTGCCTGACCGGCAGCGTGTGCTTTATCCGGCCATCCTCGAGGCCCTGCAGGCGGCGCGCCCGCAGGGCATTCTGCATGCCGGCGATATTTCCCATCCGGGCCTGGTGGCTGCCCTGGAGAAAATTGCCCCGGTGACGGCGGTGCGCGGCAACCGCGACTGGGCCTTCCCGCAGCTGCCGCTGATCCGCCAGGTGACCCTGGAGGGCGTGACCATTGGGCTGGCCCACGGCCACGGCGGCCTGATCCATTATGTACGCGACAAGTGGACCTATATCCGTTACGGCTACAATTTTGAACGCTATCGGGCTTTGCTGGAGCCGCTTTTCCCTGATGCCCAGGTGGTGGTTTTTGGACACACCCACCACCAGATGAACGAAGTGGTGAACGGGCGACTTTTCCTTAACCCCGGCAACGCCTATCCCAGCCGATCCAACGGCTTCAGAGCCTGCCTGGGTTTTCTGTGTCTGGATAACGGCCAGGCCCAGGGTCATCTCTGGTCTGCTGGCAATCCGCTGCCCTTCTGAATTTCCTCCAACTCCTGCAACAGAGTCCAGCTTCCGCTGCGCTGGAGGGCGCTTTTGACGGCCCGGTCGTAGCGCAGGTCAAAAATTTGGCCGCTTTCGGTTTTGACGCGAAAGAAAAAACGCCCTACCCCCAGCGATCCATAAATGTTGGCGCGGCTGGCGTGCTGGGGCTGCATGTTGCGCGCCATGCGCCCGCGGCGGGTGAAATCGCTCCATTCTGCCAGCAGGGCGGCAATGCGGAAGGTTTGTCCTTCCCAGGTGAAGGCCTGGGGACAGGCCGGGGTTTTCTCGCGGGCGGGCGGCACATCCCAGGCCACGCTGATTTCCGCACCGATAAAATGCAGGGGGGCGAAATCTGTTCCGGTCATGTGGGTTCAGCCCTGTTTTTCTTTAGCGAGGGATCGCCAGTTTTTGGGCCCTCACACCAGGCTTCCAGGGCTGCGCGCACACGGGTCAGATGATCAAACCCTGAAGGATAGCTTAATTGATACACCGGGGCCTGGCGCAACAGACGGGCAAAGGCATCCAGGCGGCGGGCCTGCCATCCCAATGCGGCTGCCAGCCGGGCGGTGAAAGAATGGCGCACCAGTTCCACGGCAGCCTGGGCGCGGGGGAATGGCTTGATTTCGATTTCTTCGCCCAATTGGGCGGGGTCGCGGCGCTGCAGAATGAACAGGCCGCGCATGGGCGCCGGGGCCGGGGCAAAGCTGCCCAGGTCGCCGGTGCCCACCGGCACCAGGCGCTTCTCAATGCGGGGGTTCACGCGCTGAAAATGCTCATAAGCCCCCAGAAAATACTGCGCTTCGTCGGGGTGGATGCGCATGGTGGGGAAGGCCGGCTGCCCGTAAAATACACTGTTTTGTTCCATCAAAGGCAGAATATCATCGCTCAACATCGGGTGACCGGCATGCACGAGGGCCAGGCACAGGCCGGTTTTGCCATTGCCGCTCTGTGATAAGAAGGCCAGCCCCTGGCCGTTGAGGGTCACGGCTGAGGCATGCAGGGTGAGCACGCCGCGCTGCTCCAGCCAGGCGGCCAGCACAGCCGCCAGAATGTTGGTTTCGATGACCGGCAGTTCATTTTCATCCAGAATCTGGCAGAAAATCCGCTCAGCTTGCAGCAGAAAATCGGCCTGGTGGGGAAAAAGCAGCCGCAGGCAGCCCTCCTGCTGCCAGGCCCGCAGCATGGGTTCGCCGCGCACCAATAATGAGCTGGTGAAAACCGGATCACCGTCCGGGCTGGCGGGCAGGTCAGCCACCCAATCCAGGGTCAGGTCAGCGGGGCCGCTGGCAGCCTGAAGGTGGTAAGTGAAGGGAAAATTGCTGACCAGGGTGATGCCAAAAAGTTGATAGGTGTGGTAGAGGGATGGTGTCAACAAAGACTCTCCTGCCTGAATCTAGAAGAACCGCCGCAGCCAGTCTTCGAGGGTGACGGCATACCAGAAGTCGCTGATTCCGCCTTTCTGACAGTAAACCTCATAGCGCTGGCGCAGGGCGGCTTCATCCACCAACCCCAGTTCAGCGCAGCGCATGTTTTGCAGCAGGGGGCGGATGCGGGGAGCGGCTTTATCGCGCAGACCCAGGTCGCCCAGGGCGCCGGGGGTGATTTTTCCCCACATGTTGATCACGCCTTCGGGCAGGTCGTTTTTCAGGGCGTTGCGCACGATGGTTTTGCGCTGACCGTTGAAGACGGTTTGCTCGGGGGGGAGGCTGAGGGCAAAATCCACCATGCGGGAATCGATGAGGGGGGAGACAAGCTCCACGCCGTGACTGGCTGCGTGGCGGTTCTTTTGTTCAAGAATGGCATGCATGAGGCGCCCATGCAGGGCATTGCGGCGCTGCTGGCGCGCCGGCAGATGGCGCCAGTCGGGCGGGTTGTCGGCCAGCAGGCGGCGGGAGATGGCCTGGGCGTCCGGGGTCATCCACATTGGCGCGGGTGGGCGGCGCAGGAATGTTGGCAGGTAAGCCCGGCGGATGGGGGTCAGCAGAAAGATGTTAATGGCCTGCCAGGTAGAGGGTTTGACGGGAGAACGCGGCAGGTGGTAACGCATTTCTTCCACCAGCCTTTTCCACCGGCCGCTGAGCAGAAAATCGGCATAGGGCAAAATATTTCCGCCAAACAGATCATCTCCGGCGGTGCCGAGATAAAGCGTGCGGATGCCCCGTCCGGCGAGGGTGCGGTAGAAGGTATCCCAAATTTCATCATAATAGTTGCGGAAGGGAGAAACCAGGCTGGCAGCAGGGGGCGTTTCTGATGACAGCGGCCAGAGCTGGCTGACATCCAGGAAGATTTGCGGCAGGCCCAGCCGGGCGGCCGATTGGGCAGCCAGCTCTGATTCGTCGGCCTCAGGTATGCCGGGGGTGACATAGGTAATGGCAGACAGATCGAGATTCGGCTGCAAGGTTTTAAGGGCCACAGCCACGCTGGCACAGTCGAGCCCACTTGAAAGCGTTACGGCCAACGGGCCAGGGCGGATATAGCCGGCGGTCACTTCCAGCAGCAAACTGCGGTAAGCTTCCGCATAGGCTTCCGTTGTTTTCAGGCGCAGCAGAGGGCGCAGCTCAGCAGACCAGTAGGTTTGTTGCCGCTGGCTTTCAGGCTGCACAATGAGAAGGCAGCCCGGCGGCACGGCCTGAATTCCTTCATAAAAGGTCTCCCCCGAATCAGGAAAAGACGCCGCCAGGTGATAAACCAGCGATCGCCGGTTGAGCGGCGGGCGCGCAGGCAGGGCAGCCAGCAGGGTTTCCAGATTGGGGTCAAGCCAAAGGGTGCTGCCCTGCCAGGTGTAATACAGGCTGCGTTCTCCGGTGCGGTCCATAAAGGCCAGCAGGCGGCGCCGCGGGCCGTCCCAGATGATCCAGCTGCCTGTGCCCAATACCTCGCCCGCCATGGCGGTTTCTTTTTGGCGGTAAAGCACAGCCAGCATTCCGGTGAGAGGGGTGGAAGGCGGCAGGCCGCAGCGGTGGCAGAGCTCAGCCTGGTTGGTGAAAATGCCGTCTGCCCAGAGGCAGCCCACGGCATTTGGGGCGGCTGCAGCCAGGTTGGGCGAAGGGGTGGCGCGATCCCAGCGAAGAAGCATGATGCATATTCCCGTTGAAATAAATCAGGAAGCGCACACTTCAACCAGCCCGCGGCTGGCCAGTTTTTCCACCAGAGCCAGCAGGTCAGCTTCCAACCGCTCAGCCGGAACGGCATATTCCGCAAGCATGATCTGATGCACGGCGGCAAGCTGGCCGTGTTCAACCATCAGCGCCCACATACGCGCGCCGACCGCGTTCAGGCCAAAATATTTACCGGATTGCATATCCAGAATGACATTTTCACCATCCAGGTCGCGGTGCATGACATGGGATGGTATGGATACTTGAGATTGCAGGGTTATTGGGGACATGAATCAGACTTGAAAATAAAAATAATACATCAACCCTTCCTTGAGAAATCTCAAGAGGGGTTGGAAAATACAACTGGAAAGAGGAACAAAACAAAAAAAGTTAAGCCGATGACCATCAAAAAGGCTGAGATCCGGACAGCCCATCTTCAGGGTTACTGCCCTCGCCGAGGGTTATGTCATCGACATTGCCAAATTCAATCAGTTCGGGGGTTTCATATTTTTCCATATGGTTACCTCTCATGACAAAATCTAAAGAACTGGCAATCATTATGAAAAATTACGTCGGCTGGGTGCCGCCATCTCCATCGTCTCCTCCCGTAAAGAACAACAGAGTCAGGTCGTTGACATCGCCAAATTCAATCAGTTCGGGGGTTTCGTAAAATTCCATTGCTGCTCCTTTATTGAAAAAATGGTTGGATCACACAGAACGCAAATGCTGTTTCGATTGGGGTGGGATAGACCCACCTTCTAGATCAGTATCAACGCCGCCGCCTCATTGGGTCAGTTCATTGACATCACCGAATTCAATCAGTTCTGGCGCTTCGTAAGATTGCATACTTTCCTGTCCTTTGTTTCAGGTTACGATAGAACCGGCATCGTTATCGTCATTGGAAACCGTCCCATACTGGGTCAGTTCATTGACATCACCGAATTCTACCAATTCAGGGGCTTCATAAGCTTTCGATGTTTCCATAGCTAAATTTGACTCCACTGCAAAAAGGTAAGAAACCTACCCAAAAGCAGGAAAGTTTAATACAATCAGAGCATGTTCAGAAAAAACACCAAACACCAACAACCGGCACTGATCAGCGCTGCCAGCGAACTGCCCG
>Ga0209097_10000568_pt1 | contig 35978 bp, 34 predicted proteins | sample AD_UKC052_MetaG_FD_184419 | JGI IMG/M metagenome (GOLD analysis project Ga0209097, IMG submission 184419) | Active sludge microbial communities of municipal wastewater-treating anaerobic digesters from USA - AD_UKC052_MetaG (SPAdes) (version 2) | ecosystem: Engineered > Bioreactor > Anaerobic >... | reverse complement strand
TCGGGGTTTCGTAGCCGTCTTCCTCGTCGCGCCGGTCGAGCAGCACGATCCCCGGCGATTCGCGCAGCACCGCGCGAGCTTCCGCAGCGGGCAGGGGCTCGGCCAGTTCGACGTGAACAGCCTCGCCAACGCTCACGAAGGTCGGCACGCGAACGCAGGTCGCAACCACCTGGATATCGTTGTCGATGATCTTCCGCGTTTCGGCGGCGATGCGCCATTCTTCTTCCGTATAACCATCATCCATCACATCATCGACCTGCGGGATGACGTTGAAGGCGATCTGGCGCGGAAACTCCTTCGGGTCGGGCGCCTGGTTCACATAGATGCCCTTGGTTTGCACCCACAGCTCGTCGATGGCGCGCTGGCCTTCGCCCGAAACCGACTGGTACGTCGCGACCACGACGCGCGTCACGCCGGCTGCATCGTGCAGCGGCTTCAGCGTACGAACCAGCTGCGCCGTGACGCCATCCGGCACCGACACGATATTGCGCTTGGTGTATCCATCGATCGCGGCGGCGTTCACTTCCGGCATCACCAGCGGCACCTGCGGGTCCATCCGGAACGCCCGCGATGTGTCGATCACGATGCAGCCCTTGGATGATATGGCGTTGCCATACTTCCGCGCCGCCGGATCGCCCGTTGCCATGATGCACAGCTGAACGGTCGTGAAGTCAAACTCATCGACATCCTTGGCCTTCAGCGTTGCATCGCCAAAGCTCACTTCCGCGCCCATCAGCTTGCGCGACGCCAGCGCATACACCTCGTCAGCGGGAAAGCCGCGTTCGGCGAGGATGCTCAATATTTCGCGGCCCACCATGCCGGTGGCGCCCAATACTGCGACCTTTAGCGCCATGCGTATCTCCATCCTCGGTCCTCGCGCTGGACCTTCGGTCGTGTTGTGGTCACATTCGTGCGGTTAATTCGCCGCAACAGCCCGTGGGCGCTCCGTATATGGGAACGCCTTGTCGAAATGTCGGGTCCAGTAGCCTCAAATCCATCCGCGAGCCTAGGGCCTGCGGAGCGATTCCGAGGGATCTGGACTCCTTAGGAGCCCGGATGTCCGACGTCGCCGCCCTCGTTCGCCGCTACGTCGATCGATATAACGCGAACGACGTTGATGGCATGCTGGATTGCTGCGCCGACGATGTTGTCTTCGAGACCATCACGAATCCCGGCGGGTCGCTTCGTCTCAACGGCAAGGACGAGATGCGCGAAGTGATCGAGGCGACGACGCGCGCTTTCCGCGAACGTCGCCATGAGGTGGTTGCCATCCTCGTCGACGGCCAGCGCGCCGCCGCTGAAACCCTGTTTTCCGGCGTCGCCGCCGCCGAGCTGGGCCACCATGTCCGCCCCGGCGAACACGTCTCGATCCGCGGCGCGACCATGTTTGAGCTGCGCAACGACAAGCTCGCACGGATTTGCGACTACTCGTAAGCTGCGCGTCAGAACGGCCAGTAAAGCTGGCCTTTCAGCGCACGCACCACCTTCTTCTCGCCGGGCCGCCTTGGCGCCGGGTTTTCCCGTAGCGTCGCGCGACCCGCCTTGATCATGTCGAACGCGAAGAACAGGCCGATAATGGTGGGGATCAGCACCACGCCCCAGAATATCTTTCGCTTGGCCGGCATTCTCACAGCTTCCGCCGCAAGCGCCGCTGGATCGTTGGCCAGCGTCGCGATCTCGATGCCCTCCGGACCGGCGAACCCACACAGCACAAGCCTGTTGTCGTATGAGTAGAAAGCAAAGCGGCCAGCCTGCCGCACGGCCAGATGAGCGCCCATCGTCAGGTCAGCGACGACCCGCTCCAGCGTAACCGCCTTCCGGCTGGCGCGGTTGAACCTCACGAACGCCCATTCTGTTCCGGTCGCCGCGCCCTCGGCGCCAAGCGGGGAGGCTGGTCCAAGCTGATCGACAACACCGTTGAGAACCTTCAGCGCCATCGGGTGCCCCGCAGACCTCGCGAAGCTAGGTTTCGCTCCACACAGCCAGTTCATTGCCCCCTGGCTCGCGGAAGTGAAAGCGCCGTCCGCCCGGAAAACTGAAGATTGCACGCGTGACCACGCCGCCCGCGCTTGTCACGGCCGCTTCGGCCGCTTCCAGATCGTCCGCCTTCAGGATTACCAGCGGCAGCGCTCCAATATGGTCCGGATCGCTCTGCACCCCCCCTTCCAGTCCGGCATTGGTCATCGCTGCGTAATCCGGCCCGTAGTCCTGAAAGCTCCACTCGAACGCCTTGCCAAAGAAGGCCTTGCTCTTCGCCAGGTCGCCGCTCGCGAATTCCACATAATCAATTTTCAGAAGCGTCATTTTCCGCCTTTCGCGACGGTCGAGTTGTTCATGGTTTGTGCTACGCTTCCTTGCGGCGTACAAGGGCATGGGCGCTACAGCCTGCGTTAAATCGACGGTAAAGACGAAACAATCGGCCATTTCAACAAGCAAGGGAACGAACGCTCAAGCCGAGGCTTTGTGAGTGGGGCCTCTATTGGGACCGCTATCCCCGACCAGCTTTATCCCCCGCACCCGTCGCAGTTGTCGGGAAGGGGTGGTTTTTGCCTTCGCTGTTCTGAACTACGGCCAGCAGCACAACCCATCTGGATAATGGCGCTCAACGCGGACCCTAGACCAGACAACAGGAATACTCACGCCATGACACGTCACTGGAAACTCTCCCAGATCATCAGCATCTCGTTCGTCAGCCTGATCCTGATCGCCGCTATCGTCGGCTCGTTCAGCGCAAACAGCGCTCTGCTGTCAGACGAGGTCGTGCCGATGTCCATGTCCGCCTCCTCGCAGGGCGCACTTTGATCCGCAGGCGTCGGCCTTCAAACTCCTGGCTCGAACTTGGCTGGCAGTCCTGGATGCTTGGCGTCGAGGCGTCTTCCGTCATCACTGCGCGCGTCATGAAGGTGGCGGCGGGCGGTGAATCGGCGCAGCGCGAACTGGAACTGATGATCGTGGAAAAGGCGCAGGCGGGCGCGCAGCTTCAGACCAAGCTTGCGAAACTCGGTCCACGGGCTTCGCCTACTACAGCGCTGGACACCACTTTGCGTCATTACCGCCGGAAGGTGACGGCCAATCGCGTGCGCTTGTCGCGCTAGGAAGTATCCGCGTCAGAGATGCTTCAGGATCGCATCGGCCATCTGGCGGGTGCTCATCGTGCCGCCAATGTCCGCCGTGCGCGCACCGTCTTCCAGCGCCTTGCCCACCGCAGCAAAGATGCGGTCCGCAACATCGGCGCGGCCAAGGCTCCAGCGCATCACCATCTCCAGCGACAGGATTGCCGCGATCGGGTTGGCGATGCCCTTGCCCGCGATATCCGGCGCCGATCCATGCACCGGCTCGTAAAGCCCCGGCACGCCCGGCTCGCCCAGCGAGGCCGAAGGCAGCATGCCGATCGAACCCGTCAGCATCGAGGCTTCATCCGAAAGGACGTCGCCGAACAGGTTGTCGGCCAGCAGAACGTTGATGTCCTTCGGCGCGCGCACCAGATGCATCGCGGCGGCGTCCGCCAGCATGTGATCCAGCTTCACGTCGCTGTATTGCTCGGCATGCAGCTTCGTCACTTCCTCGCGCCACAACAGGCCGGAATCCATCACGTTGGATTTCTCGCAGCTCAGCACGCCCGGAAACTTTCCCGAGCGGCCGGTGCGCCCACGCGCCAACTCGAACGCGCGCGCCGCCACGCGGCGAATCTCGCTCGTCGTATAGCTCTGCGTGTCCACGCCACGCCGCTCGCCGTTGGGAAGCTGTTCGATCGTCTTCGGCTGTCCGAAATAGACGCCCGAAGTCAGCTCGCGCACGATCATGATGTCGAGACCTTCAACCAGCTCTGGCTTCAGCGCCGAAGCGCCGGCGAGGGCGGGGAAGCAGAAGGCCGGCCGCAGGTTAGCGTAAACATCCAGCTCCTTGCGGATGCGCAGCAGGCCCGCTTCCGGTCGCTTGTCGCGCGGAACGTTGTCCCATTTGGGTCCGCCCACCGCGCCCATCAGGATCGCGTCCACCTTGTGCGCCCGCGCCATCACGTCGTCGGTCAGCGGCGTGCCGAAATTGTCGTACGAAACGCCGCCGAAGAACGCTTCTTCGATCGCCAGATCCGGAGCTATGTGGGCCGCCACGCGGCGCGCCTCTTCCGTCACTTCCGGGCCGATCCCGTCGCCGGGCAGCAGCAGCAATGTCTGGGTGTTGGTGGCGGCCATGATCGTCTTGTCCCGTATGTGTCGGAGCGCGTCTTAGAGCTTTTCCGCCCGCCGGGAAACCCGCGATCCGGCCAGATCCATCGTCTCTTTCGCCACATCCCTCATCACAGTCCGAACCCACGCCAGAACCGGGTCCGCCGCCCGCAGATGGCTCCACACCACGGTCAGCTCGAGATCGACGTTCGGCAGTGGCGGGTCTTTCAGAACCAGATCGAACTGGTCCACGAACCGGGTTGCGAACACGCGGCTTAGTGTCGTCGCCATGTCCGTGCCTGACACCGTCGCCAGCGCGGCGATGAAGTGCGGCGTCACCAGCGCCATCCGCCGGTGCACGCCCACCTTGGCCAGCTGCGCATCCAGCTCCGATCCCGCATCACCCAGGATCGAGATCCCGACGTGCGATACCTTCCCATAGTCATCGATCGTCCACTTCTTCTTCGCCATGGGGTGACCCTTGCGCAGCACCAGCACGAGCTTGTCATGTGCATAGCTTTCGCTTCGCGCCCCCGGCGGCAGCGGCGTGTTGGCCGTCGCGAACGCCAGATCGAGCCGCCCCGTCTCCACCCGCTCGATCAGGTCCGGCCCGTAATTCTCGAAGCGTATGTCGATGCCCGGCGCCTCCTTGGCCAGTCGCGCCATCAGCGCCGGCGCCAGCAGGATGGTGTGCGTGTCGATGCCTGCGATCCGTATCGTCCGCTGCACCTTGGCCGGATCGAAGCTCGGCTCGCGGAACACCGCCTTCACATGATCCAGCGTCGCGATCAGTTGCGAAGACAGCGCCTCGGCGCGCGGCGTCAGAGCGTATCCGCCGCCCGGCACGCGCACCAGCAACACATCGCCCAGCACTTCGCGCAGCCGCGCCAGGGCGCGGCTCATAGCCGGCTGGCTCAGCCCCACATCCTCCGCCGCATGGCTGACATTGCGCCGCTTCAGCAGCGCCTCCAGCGCCGGCAGCAGGTTCAGGTCGAGGCCAGATAAATTCACTTCGCGCATATCAAAAATACCAACTATGCATTTCTGGTATGATCAGTCCGGGCCTACCTTCCTGTCAACAGAGAAGGAAAACGGCGATGACCAACCGGCAGGGACTGATCACCATCTTCGGCTACGGCCCCACTGGCATCGCGACGGCAGATGCCCTCCGCGCGCGCGGTCAGGCCGTCCGCGTCGTCCAGCGCAAACGCCCCGCCAATCTCCCCGCCGGCATCGAGTTCATGCCGTGCGACGTGATGGATGCACAAAGCGTCCTGCGCGCCATGACGGGCGCCGAACAGGCGGTCATCTCGATCGGCGTCGAATACAGCGGCAAGGTCTGGAAAGAAGTCTGGCCCAAGGCGATGGCGAACTTCCTCGCCGCCGCCGAAGCGACCAGTGCCCGCATCGTTCACATCGACAACATGTACATGTACGGCCCGCACAGCGCCGAGCCGATCAACGAAGACGCGCCGCTCACGTCTTATGGCCAGAAGCCCGCCGTCCGCGCCGAAGCGACACGCATGTGGATGAAGGCCGGCCGCGAAGGCCGCGTGAAATGGGCCGCGCTCCGCGCCCCCGATTTCTACGGCCCCGGCGTCGATCGCTCGCACATCGGCGAAACCGGCCTCGGCCTCGTCGCGCAGGGCAAGATGGCCCTCCTGATCCCGCAGCCCGACCAGCCGCATGACTACGCCTATGTGCCGGATATCGCCCGCGCCGCTGTCAGCCTGCTGGATGCGCCAGACGATGTCTTCAATCAGGTCTGGCATGTTCCCTGTGCGCCCACCCGCACATCGCGCCAGATCCTGCAGATGGGAGCCGACGCCATCGGCGCGAAACTGAAGTTCATGCCGATCTCCACGCTGATGCTCCGCATGATGGGCGTCTTCTCGCCCTTCCTGCGCGAATGCATCGAAATGCGCTTCACCTGGAACCGCCCCTACATCGTCGACGCGACGAAGTTCTCCCGCCGCTTCTGGTCGGATGCCACGCCCTTCGAGGTCGGCATCCCCCTCACGGTGAAAGCCTTCCGCGCCGCCGCTCCCGCCAAGACAAAAGAGAGCAGGGGCCAAACCCCTGCCAGAACTGCAACGCCGTAGCCTTGAACCTCCCCCTCCGCAGGCGGATAGTCCCGCCTGCGGGGACCGGAGGGAGAAGACGCCAATGGCGCTGTTCAATTTCGATTACAAAGACAAACCCATGGCCTCGCCCGCGAAATTCGCCGGCAGGCTTTTCATCAACGTGCTGGTCGCGCTTGTGATCGTCGCCGTCGCGATGGCTGTCGGCATGTACGGCTATCAGGCAACTGAAGGCATGCAGCCCATCGACGCTTTCCTCAATTCCGCAATGCTGCTCGGTGGCATGGGCCCTGTCGGCCCCGAACTCCACACCGAAGCCGGCAAGCTCTTCGCCGGCTTCTACGCCATCGGCTGCGGGCTCGTATTGGTGCTCGCCTCAGGCGTCGTCCTCGCGCCGGTGCTCCACCGCGTCCTCCACGCGCTTCACGTGGATGACGATGAAAAGGGCTAGAGCGGCTCGTCTCCGCTGTCGCCGGGCGCTTGATCAGCTTCCGGCGCGCCGCCGCCATCAAGGCGTTCCAGCGCTTTCTTGGCGTCATCCGACCCCAGCGCCGCGCCGCGTTCATACCATTCGCGGGCCTTCTTCTTGTCGGACATGAACGAGTCCTGCTCGTACATCAGGCCGACCGCCATGATCGCCTGCGTGTTGCCCTGCCGCGCCGCGCGCTCCATCATCATCAGGCCGGAATTGGGCTTCAGCGGATAGCCATCCTGGCCATAGGCCATCTTCGTGCCCAGCCAGAACTGAGCCTCCGCCAGGCCCTTTTCGGCCGCTGCTTCCATATCCTCGAAGCCGCCCTGCTGCTGTGAGAAATCCTGCGACGACAGCCGTGTCTGCCCGCGATGCAGCAGCGCCCAGCCATTCCCGGCGTCAGCCAGATCGTCGATCTTCAGTTCATCGTTCGCGGCCAGCGCCGCATCGAACTCCGGCTTCTGCGCCGCCAGCGCGTCGGCCAGCGTCTTGGCCTTCGCTTCCTCCGCCGCAACCTTGGGGTCGACCTTCACGACTGCCGCTTCCGGCTTCGCCTCATCGGTCTTAGCTCCGCCGCACGCCGACAGCAGCAGCGCGACAGCAAGCAGGAGTGGCGCGCGCATCACGCCAGCCACGGCTGTGACAGCTTCCGCTGTTGCTCGAACGCCGTGATCTCGCCCGCGTGCTGCAGCGACTCGCCGATCTCATCGAGACCCGCCAGCAGGCTCGCCTTGCGGCCATCGTCGATATCGAAGCGATGCACCTTGCCGTCCGGCGCCGTCACGGTCTGCGCGGCGAGGTCGATGTTGAACATGTGGTTCGGCCCGCCCGCCTGTCCCATCAACTGCTCCACCACTTCGCGTGGCAGCACGATCGGCAGCAGGCCGTTCTTGAAACAGTTGTTGTAGAAGATGTCGGCAAAGCTCGGCGCGATCACGCAGCTCAGGCCCTGGTCCAGCAACGCCCACGGCGCATGCTCGCGCGACGATCCGCAGCCGAAGTTCTCCTTGGCGATCAGGATCGAAGCCTTCGCATAGGCCGGCTTGTTCAGCACGAAATCCGGGTTCGACGATCCGTCCGGATTGGTCTTCAGTTCATAGAACAGCCCCTTGGCCAGTCCCTCGCGCGAGACGGTCTTCAGGAACTGCTTGGGAATGATCATGTCCGTATCGACGTTGGCGAGCGGCAACGGCGCGGCGGTTCCGGTAAGTGTCGTGAACGGTTTCATGGGGGCGGTATAGAACGGCTTGGCCCGGATGGGGAGGGGCCGGATCATCCAACCGTTCAGGCCGGTTCCGCCGACAGCACCAGCGTCGGCACCCCTACCGTCCCGTCGCGCACGGTGAACACCTTCGTGCCCGCCCTCCGTCCCGCCCGGATCGACGTCACCGCGAAATTGGCGTCAGCCAGCCGCGCATGCGCCGCATCGATATCCGGCACGCGCCAGCTCAGGCCCCACAGCTTGTCCGGCTGGTTGCCCGCCCCGCCGGATATCTTGTGCGCCAGCTCGATCGTCAGCTGCCCCGCGCGGAAGAACATCAGCCGCATGTCCCAGTCCGGATTGGAACGATCCAGCGCCAGCCTCAGTCCCAGCCGCGCGCCATACAGCGCCGCCGCCCGCTCCGGGTTCGCCGTGTTGATCACCACATGATCCAGCCCCGACACCGCATCCGGCTTCGCAGGCTTGTACACCATCGGATCAGACGGCTTGCGCTGCAACGCGAAGATCCGCACGCCATGCGTCGCCTGTTCGTCCAGCCGCATCCGCGTCCAGTACCGCGCCTTGCCGGAATAGGGATCGGTGCTTTCTCCGGTGATAATCTCGTCCGGCTTCAGCGCACGGCGATCGAAGACAGAGCGGTCATCGGTGAGATCGTCGCTCGCGAAGATCAGCGACTTCAGCCCCGCGCCATCCACGTCGATCATCGCGTGCAGCCGCCGCGCCAGGGGCCCGCCGCCCTGTGGCGACATGATCTCAAGCGCCGTGTTCTCCAGCTGGTAGATCACCGTCGCCGAACCGCCACTGTCGGTCGACCGCCAGTCAGGCTCGCGCCCGAGCAGGGCCGAATATGCGTTCTCGGCGTCGTCGATCGACGGACAGACAATAAGAACGTGGTCCAGGCCTGTGATCATGCGCCCCGCCGAAAGGACTCAAGCGTCCCGACCTGCGCACCATCCGCCGCAAAATTGTCATGCGCAAGCCAGCGATCAAGCGCCACCTTCAGGCCAGCCCATTCACTGTCGATGATGGAATACCACACAGTATCCCGGGACATTCCCTTCATCACCATGTCGTTCCGGAACACGCCCTCGAGCGTAAATCCGAATCGCTCCGCTGCGCGCATCGAGGCGGCGTTCCGGCTGTTGCACTTCCACTCATACCGGCGATAGCCAAGGTCGAACACGTGGCCCGCCATCAACGCCAGCGCCTCTGTCGCCTCGGTCGAGCGCTTCAGCTTCGGCCCGAACGACACGCACCCGATCTCCGCGCTGCCATGTCCTTCGCGGATGCGCATGTAGGTCGCCATGCCCAGAATCTCGCCCGACCCCCGCGCGCGGATCACCATCGTCCGCCACCGTTCGGCGCCGTGCATCTGCTCAAGAAAGTCGCCCAGCTCCTCCGGTCCCAGAAACGGCCCGACCGGCATCCACTCCCAGATCCCCGCATTGGCCGCGCCGCCGACCGCCGCGAACAGCCCGTCGCCATGCCGCGCCCAGTCCAGCGGCTCCAGCCGCACGCGCGCACCCTCCAGGGCGGCAAGCCCCGGCGCCGGGCGTGGGGTCCAGTTGGAAAGATCGCTCATGAGCCGGGAGTAGGGCGAGCCCTCGCGACAGGCAAGAAGCGGCCGCTTGGCCGGGCGTGATGTCGCCCAAGGCTCCCCTCCACAACAGGGAAGGGGAATCCGATGCTCGATCATCGAAGCAGAAAACTAGGCCCGCTCATCTCCATGATGCGCCAGCCGGGGCGTGTCGTCCCGTTCCCCCGGTACGACCTGTGTGGCCGGGCCGGCCGGATCAGCCTTGCGGTCCTCGGGAACGCCCTCCGTTTCCAAGCCCATCTTCTTCTTGATCGCCCCCAGCCCGAACAGCACCGCCAGCACCAGAACCGTGGTGATCCCGGCAATCGCATAGGCCCCGGTCCCGCACGCCACGCCGATCGCCGCCGCCGTCCAGACGCCGGCCCCGGTCGTCAGCCCATGCACCTTGGACCCAGACTGGAAGATGATCCCCGCCGCCAGGAAACCCGCCCCCGCCGTTACCGCCTCGATGATCCGCACCGGATCGCCCGTCGCCGGCTGCTCGATTGACCGGATGTGCTGGTAAAGCTCCCACGCCACCAGCGCGAACACGCAGCTCGCCAGCGACACCAGGATATGGGTCCGCAGCCCGGCGTCGTGATTGCCGATCTCCCGCTCCAGCCCGATCAGCCCGCCCAGCAGGCACGCCAGCCCCAGCCGGATGGCGATCACCCATTCCGGCGTCCAGCTGCGCAGCGACATGACGAAGGCCGAGGTCTCGTCCATGGCCCGGGACATAGGCCGCGTCCGCATGCGGAACAGTTTTCGCGCGCGTTCGGGACAGTGCATTTGCAGCATCGCCCGGCGCACGAGTCTGTGCCGATCCGGCAAATTTCATCGATCTCCGACAGCCGGTTTCAACCATCATCCGGTATCATCCGAATCGAGTTCGAAGAGTGGGTCGCGCCACATCGGACGGGCAGATGGAATCCTGTCGCGAAGTTCAGGAACCGCTGCGGAAATACAACACTGAGCCGTCGATCCGCATCGGGTGTGAATGCGGGTTCATCCTGATGGCGAAAGCGTTCCTACATGTCTCAAAGCCGTGCGCGGTTCGCCGCAATCGGGACCAACTGCCGCCTGCGTTGAATGGCCTGATGCTCGCATCGGAACCCACACGTGGTCCGGACATTCAACTCGAAGCCCCAGCCAATATGGGCGGTTTGATATGAGCACACACGTTTCTCTCTCGAAGGCCGAAGCGGTCGACGCTTACTGGTACCCCCAGTCGCGCCGCGAAGAATGGCTTGCCGACGTCATCGTCCACGCGGTGGGCATCGTCTTGGCGGTCATCGGCTGCGTTGTGCTCGTCGCCACCGCCGCCAACTCGGGCTCGGTGAAGCTCACAGCCGCCCTGATCGTCTATTCGGCCGGCCTCCTCGCCATGCTCGGCTGCTCGGCCCTCTACAATTCGAACACAAACGAGAAGCTGTCGAAGCTGCTGGAGCGGTTCGACCTCTCGGGCATCTTCGTGATGATCGCCGCGTCTTACACGCCGTTCATGTTGGCCAAGCTCGATGGCCCGATGGCGTGGACCGTCCTCGCCGCCGTCTGGGTGGTCGCCCTGTCAGGCGTCGCCATGAACCTGCTGGCGCGCTGGAACGCCCCGCGCGTCTATATCGGCATGTACCTGATGCTGGGCTGGGCCGTGCTGTCGATCATCGACAAGCTGATGCATACCCTGTCCCCGCTGGGCCTCGGCCTGCTGGCGGCTGGCGGCGTGCTCTACACGATCGGCGTCATCTTTCACGTCAACAAGAAGCTGCCCTTCAACTCGGCCATCTGGCACGGCTTCGTCATCGCCGCCGCTTCCTGCCACTTCGCGGCGATCTACCTCGACATCGCGAACGTCCCTCTCGCCTAGAATCGGCGGTCCGGGGCTAAATCCCGTTCAAAACAAAGGCCCGGTGCGCAATCGCCGGGCCTTTTCGCTGGCGCTCACGAAGTCCGGCCTCCAAACGCACAACTTGCTGAGCCAATGGAGTTCCGGGCCGGGCAGGGCGTACCCTCTCTCCAAACCTGCACACAGAGGCGGGCACAGGAGGAAAAACAATGAAAAGCTATCTGCTCACCTTTGCGGCTGTCGCGGCGATCGTGGCCGGCGCCGGCGCCGCCTCGGCCCAGACCGCCGGGGCCAGCGACTACAAACCCCCGCGCACCACCTGGGGCGTCCCCGCACTTGATGGCGTCTGGACCAACGCCTCGCTCACCTCGCTCCAGAAAGCCTCGTCCGCGTCAGCCGTCACTGTGACCGAAGAAGAGCGCGAGCGCCTTCTGGCCAAGAACCGCTACACGCTGGCCACGATCGACGAGGCCGGCGCCTCCAAGCTCGACAAGGAATCCAGCGACAAGCTCCTCGCCGACAAGAACCCGGCGCGCGGTTACAACCGCTTCTGGATGGAGCCGGGCTCGGACTATGCCCGCGTCGGCAACGACATCCGCACTGCCTGGGTCACCAACCCGCCCAACGGCATGATCCCCTACAAGCCCGGCAAGCGTCCCGGCTTCAACGTCACCTATGACGGTCCCGAAGGCCGCCCTGTTCAGGAACGCTGCGTGTCCTACGCGCGCCTCGGCCCGGTGTTCGGCAACGGCATGTACAACAACAACTTCCAGATCGTGCAAACGCCCAACCACCTGCTGATCAATGCCGAGATGATCCACGAAGCCCGCACCATCCCGATCTTCAAGTCGAAAGCCGACGCCAAGCACGGCCCGTCCGAGCTGCGCAATTTCGGCGGCGACTCGATCGCGTGGTACGAAGGCGACACGCTCGTCGTCGAAACGATCAACGTCCGTCAGGACCAGCGCCCCCACATCACCGGCACGGGCAAGGCCGTCGAACGCTTTACGCGCTGGAAGGACGACGAGATCCACTACGAGTTCCGCGTCGAGGATGACTCGATCTACTCCCAGCCCTGGAGCGGCGAACAGGTTCTGCGCGCCTCGCAGGAGCAGGTCTATGAATACGCCTGCCACGAGGGCAATTACGGCATGTTCGGCATTCTCGCCGGCGCCCGCCAGCTCGAGTCGGACGGCCGCGAACACCCGCCCGAAAAGCCGATCTTCGCCGGACTGGACGCGGACGAGTAATCCATCGGGCCTTAGAGCCCTGTTTCATAAGCCCCGGCGCTCCCCCGCCGGGCCTTGTTCCATGCGATCACGAAGCGCGCACAACTTCATGAGCCGGTGGCTTTCGGGGCCGCGCCCGACCTAATCTCCCGCCAGAGCCGAGTGACCTCAGACGTCGGCATAGGGAGATTACTTCGATGAAGACCCAATTGCTGGCCTTTGCCGCCTTTGCCGCCCTGATGGCGGGTTCCGGCGCCGCCTCCGCCCAGGCCGCTGGCGATTATTCCCCGCCGCGCACAGCGTGGGGCAAGCCCGAGCTCAGCGGCGTCTGGACCAACTCCTCGCTCACCACCCTGCAGCGCCCGGCGAACGCCAAGACCGTGGTCATCACCCAGGAACAGCACGCCTCCGTTCTCGCCCACAACCAGTATGCGATGATGGCCAAGGACGAAGCTGGCCCGTCCAAGCTGGATAAGGAGTCGAGCGACAAGCTCCTAGCCGACAAGAACGCCAACCGCGGCTACAACCACTTCTGGGTCGACGCCGGCAATGACTACGCCCGCGTAGGCAACGACATCCGCACCGCATGGATCACCAGCCCCGCTGACGGCATGATCCCCTACAAGCCCGGCGCCCAGCCGCGCATGACTATCACCTATGACGGCCCCGAAGGCCGCCCCGCCGGCGAGCGTTGCCTGACCTGGGCCAACCTTGGCCCGGTCCTGCGCAACGGCATGTACAACAACAACTTCCAGTTCGTGCAGACGCCGACCCACCTGATGATCAACGCCGAGATGATCCACGAATTCCGCGTCATCCCGATCGTCGCTTCGAAGGCCGACGTGAAACACGGCCCGAACGAGATGAAGAACTTCGGCGGCGACTCGGCTGCGTGGTACGAAGGCGACACGCTCGTCGTCGAAACCGTCAACGTCCGCCAGGACCAGCGCCCCTACATCACCGCCACCGGCAAGGTCACCGAGCGCTTCACGCGCTGGAAGGACAGCGAGATCTACTACCAGTTCGAAGTTGAAGACCCCTCGCTCTACTCCGCGAAATGGAGCGGCGACATGGTGCTCCGCAACTCGAAAGAGCAGGTCTATGAGTTCGCCTGCCACGAAGGAAACTACGGCATGCACGGCATCCTCGCCGGCGCCCGCGAGCTAGAGCGTCAGGGCCGCGAACACCCGCCCGAAATCTCGATCTTCGCTGGATTGGCCGCCGACGAGTAAGCGCCGGACCGCAATGGATGGCGCCGCTTTCGAGCGGCGCCTATTCCATCGACAGGATCACTGAACGAACGGTGGGATAGATCTGGTTCTCCCACTTGCGGCCAGAGAACACGCCGTAATGGCCAACCCCCGGCTGCAGGTGATGGCTGCGCAGGTGCGGCCGCAGCTTCGTCACCAACTCATGCGCGGCTGACGTCTGGCCAACCGAACAGATATCGTCCCGCTCGCCTTCAACCGTCAGGATCGCCGTGCGCGTGATCTTCGAACAATCGACCAGCTCGCCGCGATGCTTCAACCGGCCCAGCGGCAGGCGCATCTCCTGGAACACCCACGCCACCGTCTCGATGTAGAATTCCTCGGTCAGGTCCAGCACGGCGAAATACTCGTCGTAGAAGGTCTTGATCTTCTCCGCCTCGTCATCCTCGCCCTCGACGAGATGACGGAACAGGCTCTTGTGCGCATCCAGATGGCGCTCGGGGTTCATCGACACGAACGCCGCCAGCTGCATGAAGCCCGGATAGACCCGCCGGCCCCACGCGGGCAGGGGGAAGGGCACGGTCGAAATCAGGTTGCTCTTGAACCACTCGATCGGGTGATCCGTCGCCAGCTTGTTCACCGCCGTCGGATTGATCCGGCAATCGATCGGCCCGGCCATCAGCGTCAGCGATCGCGGCTCGCACGGATGCTTCTGCGCCGCCATCACGGCCGTCGCCACCATCGCCTGCACGCAGGGCTGGCAAACCGCCACCACGTGCGCGCCCGGCCCAAGGTGCTCCAGCATCTTGATCAGGTAGTCGACATATTCCTCAAACCCGAACCGGCCCTGTACCAGCGGCACTTCGCGGGCGTTCTTCCAGTCGGTGATGTAAACGTCGTGGTCCTGCAGCAGCGTCTTGACCGTGTTGCGCAGAAGCGTGGCAAAGTGTCCCGACAGCGGCGCGACAAGCAGCACGCGCGGCTGGGGTGAATCGACGTCCTTCCGGAAATGCAGCAGCCGTCCGAACGGCAGGTCCAGCGCCGTCTCCTCGACGACCAGCGCCTCGCGGTTCTCGACCTGAACCGATTTGATGCCGAAGGGCTGGGAAACATGCGTCAGCTTGGCGCGACTCGCCATCTCCAGCGCGGCCATCATCTGGCGCGCCGCGGGCGAATCCGCCGCTCCGTTCATGGCCGACCGCATCTGCAGCGCGGCTAGCGCGGCAGCGCGAAACGGCGCCGAAGCCTGCATCTGGGCCTCGTAAATGTGGTACCACATATCCCGTTACGCTCTATTCTTAGGCAGATGCGTGACCCATCCAGCTTCCTTAACGAAGCCTAGTTCCCGACACACTGCACTGCGACATACGATTGCATAATTGAATTAAGGGCAAGGAAAGTGCCGTGATGGCAGGCGCTAAGCTGACAATTTCGAGCAGGAATTACTCCTCCTGGTCCCTCCGGGCCTGGCTTTTCTGCCAATTGGCGGAATTGGACGTGGAGGTTGAGAGCGTTTCGATCGATGATCCGAACGCCCGGGCGGAGCTTCTTTTGCTCAGCCCGACGGTCCTGACCCCCCGCCTCGACCACAAGGGGGCGAGCATCTGGGACACGATAGCGATCGCCGAGTACCTGGAGGAGGAGTTCCCCAACAAGGGCCTCCTCCCGCTCGACAAGAAGCCCCGCTCCCACGCCCGTTCGATCATCGGCGAAATGCACGGCGGCTTCTACAATCTCCGCTCGGCCCTGCCGATGAACCTGCGCGCCCGTTATCCGGGCTTCCGCGTCTTCACCGGCGCGAAGGGCGACATCCGCCGTGTGCTGACGATCTGGAACGAGTGCTTTGAACAGTATGACGGCCCCTTCCTGTTCGGCAAAACGCCAACCCTTGCCGACGCCATGTACGCGCCCGTCTGCACCCGCTTCCTCACCTATGACGTCGCCCTCGAAGGCAAGGCCGCCCAATACCGCGACCGCATCCTCGACTGGGCGCCGATGAAGGAATGGTTCGAGGAATCGAAAGCCGAGCCCATCGAGATCGAAGAACTCGACATCGAGTTCTAGGCTCCGGCCAACCCAGCCCACCCATCGCTCTCTTTCCTCCTCCGCGCAAAGCGCGGGGGAGGTGGATCGCGTGCGAAGCCGCGAGACGGAGGGAGCGAGTCACAAGCGTGATGTCGAGAATGGGGGACGGAGCGCTAGCCGCGCTAAAATCAAAACCCACCCCAACTCGCCGCCAGCGAGGCTGCGCCCGCGCGCCTAGCGCCCCAGCTCGCGCGTGGCTTCCTCGACGCCCTTCACGGTCATCGGGAACATGCGGTTCGCGCCGATCAGCTGGCGGATCATCTCCGTAGATCCCGAATAGTCCCAGCCCGAAGGATGCGTCGGGTTGATCCACACCAGATGCGGATAGATCTCGGCAATCCGCTGCAGCCAGATCGCACCCGGTTCTTCGTTCCAGTGTTCAACCGAACCGCCCGGATAGGTGATCTCGTAAGGGCTCATCGCGGCGTCCCCGACGATGATGACTTTATAGTCGGCCGGAAAACGATGCAGCACATCCCATGTCGGAATCTTGCTCACGCCGCGCCGGCGATTGTCCTTCCACACGCCTTCGTAGATGCAGTTGTGGAAATAGAAGAATTCGAGATTCTTGAACTCCGTCCGCGCCGCGGAGAACAGCTCCTCGCAGGCCTTCACGTGTGGGTCCATCGACCCCCCGATGTCCAGGAACATCAGGATCTTCACCGCATTGCGCCGTTCTGGCCGCATGACGATGTCGATATAGCCTTGCTTCGCCGTCTTGCTAATCGTGCCGTCGAGATCGAGTTCTTCCTGCGCGCCATCACGCGCCCATTTGCGCAAGCGGCGCAGCGCCACTTTCAGGTTGCGCGTTCCGATCTCTACCTGGTCATCCAGGTTCTTGAACTCGCGCTTGTCCCACACCTTCACCGCGCGCTGGTGCCGCGATTTGTCCTGCCCGATCCGCACGCCTTCCGGATTGTAACCGTGCGCGCCATAGGGCGACGTGCCGGCCGTGCCGATCATCTTGTTGCCGCCCTGGTGGCGCTTCTTCTGTTCTTCCATCCGCTGCTTCAGCGTCTCCATGAGCTTGTCCCAGCCGCCCATGGCTTCAATCTGTTTCTTCTCTTCTTCCGACAGGAATTTCTCGGAGAGCTTCTTCAGCCACTCCTCCGGAAACTGGTGCACGTCGATCCCGTCGGAGAACGACTCAAGCCCCTTGAAGACATGCCCGAACACCTTGTCGAAGCGATCAAGATGCTTCTCGTCCTTCACCAGCGCCGCGCGCGAGAGGAAATAGAAATCCTGCACTTCATTGCCGCCATCGCCGCCGACAACGCCTTTGTCCATCGCCTCCAGCAGCGTCAGGTATTCCTTCAGCGTCACCGGCACCTTGGCCGCACGCAGTTCATGGAAAAAGTGCTGGAACATCGGGCAACTCCGGCAAGCCGGCGCAGGTTAGCGCGGCTTGCCCGGAAGCGCAAAACGGCAGTTTTTGAGGCTCAACCCGCGTCCGCAGGCCGGTCCTGAGGAGGCGTCTGGCCATCGTCCAGCGTATGCTGCAGCGGCCGCGGCTTGATCGTGGTATTTGCCTCGAAAGTAGCGATCTCCAGGTCGAAATACGGCGCACCATTCTGTTCGATCGTGATCCGCTTCGGCCATTTGACGCCGTTGCTGACGATCTCGCCGGAGAATTTCACCGTCTCGACGATGTCCGGCCCGCCCGCCGGATTGCGGACAACCATCCCGGCGCGCACGAGCTTCGCCGCAGCGTCGAATTCCAGCTCCCCCGCCGGGCCGCCCGGCAGCGCCGTCTTGATGGCGCGTGTGCCATCGGCGCCCACGGGATCTTCCGTCACCGTCGCGCCTGCCTCTTTCAGCGGCGCCAGCAGCATCAGCTTGTACAGGCCGAACTGTTGGTTCTCATGAACCGCCTGCGCCTCGGGCAGGGGAGTCCACGTCACCACATCGACCCGCCAGGCCTTGCCCTGTTCGGCCTGCAGCGTCTTGGCCTTCTTCGGCCCATCAGCCTTCGCCCAGCTGGTCGAGCGCGCCCAGTTTGCGTGCGGGCGCACCACGGTCATCACCTCCAGCACGCTCGTCTTGCCGCCGGCATTCACCGTGGCTGTCCCGGTCCACTCGATTTCCTTCACCTGCGCCAGCGCGGCCAGTCCGCCCGCAGCCTCGATCGCGGCATCAAGCACGCTTTTGCCGGCATAAACGCCCGGCGCAGCCGTGCTCGCGGCCTCCTGCGGAGCCGTTGCGCAAGCGCCCAGCGCGGCAAGCGCTGCAGCAGCCATGAGTCCGCGATTGAAGAAGGTCATCGAATTTCCTCTCCCCGTTCTATCCGCCGGCTTGGGTGGCCGATCACTGGAAGCGTCTTAGCCTATCCCGACGCCGAATGCGAAGCCGCCGCATCGCCGCGCCCGCACAAAGCCGCGTGAACGGGGCAGGTGTGACAGCTTGCCCGCTTCAGACCACTTTCAGGTCGATCAGCGATCTGGCCGAAGCAATCAGCGCTTCTTCGGCGGTGCGGAATTTCACCCCCAGCACCCGGCTCGCCTTTGCATTGCTGGCTTTCCGCGTCCGGCCCAGCTCGGTGACGGTCTGCTGATAGACTGGCTGGAACTTCGCCATCATCTTCAGGACCCAGTCCGGCAAATTCCGCTTCGGAATCTTCTTGTCATAAGCGGGAAACGCCTTGCGCAGGATAGCCGCCGCTTCCGAGAACCACAGAAAGCCCTCGGTCGCCAGAAAGCGCTCGCCCGCAGCCTCGGGAATCTCCATCGCCTTCACATGGCACTCGGCCACATCGCGCACATCCACGAACGAAAAGCCCAGCCGCGGCAGGCCCGGCGTCTTCCCGTTCAGCAACCGGATCGGAATTTCCAGCGACGTCGAAACATCCGCAGACAAAGCCGGCCCCATGATCCCCGTCGGATTGATCGTGACGAGTTCAAGTCCTTGGCCCTCACCATTCACATAGTCCCACGCCGCACGCTCCGCGACCGTCTTGGATTTTGTGTAGGGCGTGTTGTCCGGCCCATCCGGGTTCGACCACATCGTCTCGTCGGAAACTTCCGCGCGATCATCGCCATGGCCATACGCGATCGCCGCCATGGAAGACGTCATCACCACGCGCTTCACGCCCGCCGCCTTCGCGGCCTTCAACACGCGCAGCGCGCCATCACGCGCGGGCCGGATCAGCTCCATCTCGTCCTTGGGATGCGTGGCGGGGAAGGGGGACGCGACATGCTGCACGAAATCACAGTTCAGCACCGCGTCATCCCATCCGGCATCGGATGAAAGGTCGGCCTCCACGAACGCGATATCCTTCGCGCGCGGATCGAACTTCGCCAGAACCGAGCGCACTTCATCCGCCCGCTTCATCGACCGCAACGTGCCACGCACGCTGTGCCCGCTCGCCAGCAATTGCAGGATCAGGTGCTGCGCAAGGAATCCGGACGCGCCTGTGACAAGGACATGAGCCATGTTCGATTCCCCTCGAGCCTGCGAAGGATAATCGCCTGCCTCCAGACAGCGTCAACCCATCTAGCCAATCTTGCCCTTGAGTGACGCCAGCGTCTGCTTGGCGTCATATTGCTTCGGTCCGCCAGCCAGCGTCTCGCCCTTGCCCATCACGATCACCAGCGTCTGCATGTTCTTGCCGTCGATCTTGCTGGCGATCTCGAACCACTCATTGCCCTTGTCGAGCGTGGCCTGCGCCGCGCGTGCGAGCGTGCGTTCGCCGACCACCTTCGCGCTCGCATCCGTGGGCGAGGTATAGACGATCCGGTACTTGCCGCCCGACATCGCCTCTTCGGTGAAGCCGGAAGGCGGTCCCGACGGAATGCTCGGTCCACCCGTGGAAGAACATGCGGCGGCAGCCAGCATCGCCAAGGCGAGGAAAATCCGCTTCATCCCATGTCTCCTGAAATCGGGTCCGTCCGAAGAGATTGATCGACTCCGTCCGGTGGCAAGTTTGTGATGCTATCCGCGCTGAAGCATTCGCGATACCGTTGCTTCGCGCCTCAGGGTGCGGGGGGATCTCGCTCCGTCTCATCGGCCAGTAATGCAATGGGCGCCGGAGCAAGGCCCCGGCGCCCAAATAACTGAGAGTTTGCGTTGGATCGTACGGGGCGGCGGCGATTCAAGCAGCGCGTCGGATGAGCGACAGGATCACCAGAACGATCACTGCGCCGATGGTTGCGTAAAGAATGCTGGTCAGCAAAGGCTCGCCGGTCGAAAATCCGAGCCCGGCCTGCGGCAGAAGCCAGGACGCGACCAGCGCGCCCAGAATGCCGACCACGATATTGCCGATGAGTCCGAAGCCTGCGCCCTTGACGATAACGCCAGCAAGCCAGCCTGCGATTGCGCCGATAAGCAGCGCGATAAGAATGCCTTCGATTGTCATGGAGGTTTTCCCAGGACTGAATATCCCGCCCATGAACGCGGGCTTTGGCCGCGTGTTCCCAGAATGCAGCAACTATTCGCTGCTCTCGCACGAACGGAAGTGCGAATGGCGGGAATACACGGGAATACGAAAGCGCCGGAGCATCGCCCCGGCGCTTTCGTATTCAGGCTATTTCAGACGCACCCCTCTGGGCACGTTCGTCTGGATCAGACCGTTTCAGAAGCCTGGCGGGCATAGGCGCGATAGCCTGCATCCATCTGCTGTTTGATGGCGGCGCTCAACTCGCTGTCGTCGATGCTGCCGTCGCCATCGCCGTCGAGCGAGGCAAAGATGGTGGAGAGCCCGCCATCATCGTTCTCTTCCTGTCCAAGTGCAGACAGGATCTCGTCCATGCGCAGTCTATCGTCATCGTCGGTGTCGAACGCGTCGAGAATGCTCGAAGACGTCTCATCCGCACTCATGCCGCCGCCACCGCCCGGAGGAGAGCCGCCAGGCGGCGGTCCTTTCGGGCTGCGCGCTTCCATGTCGGAAGAGATCGCCGTCGTCAGCTCATCGGCGCTCAGCGCACCGTTGGCGTCCGTGTCGATCTCGCTGAGCGCACTGGCGACATTGCTGTCGTCCAGTCCGGCGGAGGAGAAGGCCGCAGAGATTTCCTCAGCGCTCACCTCTCCGTCGCCATCCGTATCGAGCGCATCGATCAGGTCCGATGCAACGTCGGATGCGCTGGGCGCCTCCGTCTGCATAGAGACCATGGCCGACATGGTTCCGTTCGACATCATCGGCGCCGACGCGCCGCCGCTGTTACTTTTATGGCCTTCGGCGCCGGGCATCTTCTGCCGCCCGGCGCTTTCTGCCGTGGTCGTGGTCGAAGTTGCTTCAGAGCTCTGGAAAAGCCTCTGAAGCATCCAGGCGGCTGATGCGCCTGAGGTCTGTGACACGTTCATGCACGTCACTCCGGAAGTGACAGCGTTCATGTGAACGCCGTTTCACGTCCCCCTTCCGGGAGTGCTGCAAAACCAACGGCCTTCTTTGTCTCAGCCCTGTATCAAAGTGTATCCGCGCGAGGGCCTCCAAATCACGGCGAATGCGGCAGGAATTTCGGCGTCGTCCGCGCCTTCGTCCGCTGCTCATACGCATACGCCAGTCCGATCAGTGACGCCTCCGACCATTTCGGCCCGAAGAAGCACAGCCCCAGCGGAAGATCGCGTACATTGCCCATCGGCACGGTGATGCTCGGATAGCCCGCCACCGCCGCCATCGAGTAAGACGCTCCAAGGAAATGATCGCCCGTCACAAGATCGGTCGTCCATGCCGGCCCGCCGCTTGGCGCGACGATCGCGACGACATTGTTCTCGGCGACCAGCTTGTCGATGCCGTCCTTGCCCGCCAGCCGCGCCGCCGTAGCCTTCGCATCCAGATAGGCCTTGTCAGTCAGGGCAGGGGCCTTGGCCGCTAGTTCAAAAATGCTCTGGTCGAAATACTCTAGCTCGGCTGGCGACTCCGCGTTGAACTTCATCAGGTCGTCCAGCGTGCGCGCCTTCACCGCTGCCGGCGTCGTCGCGAGATAGCCATTCAGCCCCGCCTTGAACTCCGCGAGCAGGATGGTGAACTCCGCCGCGCCCATCTCGTCCTTGCCCGCCGGCTCCTTCAGCTCGACCAGCTCCGCGCCCGCAGCTTTCAGCTCCGCCAGCGCCTTCTCGAACGCAGCATCGGTGCCCTTGTGATAGCCGGCCAGATAGCGCGCCACGCCGATGCGCTTGCCCTGCAACGCGTTGGCGTCCAGCGCTTTCGAATAGTCGCTCTTCTTCGCATCCGCCTCGGCGCTCGCCGGATCGCTCGGGTCCGATCCCGCCATCACCGTCAGCAGCAGGGCCGCGTCCGCCACGGTCAGCGCCATCGGCCCCGCCGTATCCTGCGTCGACGAGATCGGCACGATATGGGTGCGCGGCACCAGTCCAACCGTCGGCTTGATGCCCACAATCCCACTGACCGACGAGGGGCAGATCACCGACCCATCCGTCTCCGTCCCGATCGCTCCCGCCGCCAGCCCTGCCGCCACGGCCGACCCCGATCCAGACGAAGACCCGCACGGATTACGGTCCAGCACGTGCGGATTGCGCGTCTGCCCGCCCACACCGCTCCACCCCGAGGTGGACGAAGTCGACCGGAAATTGGCCCATTCGCTCAGATTGGTCTTGCCCAGGATCACGGCCCCCGCCGCCCTCAGGCGCGCAACCAGCGGCGAATCACGCCCCGTCATGTTGTCCGCCAGCGCCAGCGACCCCGCTGTGGTCGGCATATCCAGCGTGTCGATATTGTCCTTCAGCAGGATCGGCACGCCATGCAGCGGCCCCTTGCTCGCGCCCATCGCATCCAGCGCCCTGGCATCCTCCAGCGCCTTCGGATTGATCGCCAGCACCGCATTCAGCATCGGCCCGGCATCGTCCACCGCCGCGATGCGGTCGAGATAGGCCTGCGTCACCGCTTCGGCGCTCGCCGTCTTGCCCGCTATATCCGCCGCAACCTGCACGGCTGTTTTCGGCTCAACCACCAGCCCCGCGAACCCTTCGGTCGCGACAGTTTCCTTCGGCGCTTCCGCCGGCTGGCACGCCGCGCAAATCGCCGCCACGCTCACAAAAAGTTTTCTCATCGACCCCTCCGCCATCGTCTTCCGGACATCATCACCGGGGCTTGCCTGAGTCGAGCCGTGAGTCGCGAACATCGGCCCGCCGCCGCGCGGGTAACGAATGTTGCCGAATTCCTAATCGCCCTGCCTGCTGCTGCGCACGCTGCTCCGACACATCGAAAACCATTGTGGCGCGAGGGATATGCGCGCGCAGGCGCTGGAGATTTCGTCCGCGCGCCTGTTCGAAATCCGCCTCGGAATCGCTTTGCCGTTAACGCGTGGAACCCTTTGTGACTCCTCATGAATCGGCAAAATTTGCCGGAAACCGGATGGAAAGGATTCAATGAGAAAAGTGCCAGCGTGGAAATCGGCAATCCGTTTTCCGCAGCTGCGCGTCGACCGAACGTCGATTTGTACTACACGACCAGGATGGTCCGGACATGTCTATCTCAGCCCTTTCAGTCGCACAGATTCGCTCTCTGTCGACCACGGCCATCCAGAGCCTGTCGACCACGTCGATCCAGTCGCTGACGACCACGCAGGTCGCGGCTTTCACGACAACGGGGATCGGGGCGCTCAGCTCCACCCAGTTCGGCGATTTCTCCACCACGCAGGTGAGGGCGCTCGCAACCACCCAGATCCCCTCGATCAATTCGAGCGTTTCCTTCACATCCGGCCAGCTCCTGGTGCTCAGCGCCCAGCAGCTCAGTGTTCTCGGCACCGCGCAGGTCGCCACGATGGACACAACGGCTATCCGCGGCTTCACCATCACGCAGATCGGCGGTTTCTCGTCGACCAACCTGTCCAGCCTCGACCAGACGCAGGCCGGCGCGCTCACCACCACACAGGTCGGCGCATTCTCGACAACACAGGTCGGCGGCCTGAGCGCCACCGACATCGGCGAACTCACATCCACGCAGGTCAGCGCCTTCACGCGCACGCAGATCGTGCGCCTCGGCACGGAATCCGTCGCCGCGCTCGACACCACGCAGATGGGCGCGATCTCAACCACCGTCCTGCAGGCGCTGAACGCCACGCAACTCGGCGCGCTCGAAGCCGCAGACGTCGCTGAATTCTCCACCACCCAGATCGCCAACCTGTCGACCACGCAGATCCGCGGCCTCGGCACGACATTCCTTTCGGGCCTGAGCGACACGCAGGTCGCCGCGCTCACCACCACGCAGCTCGGCTCGCTCACCACCACCAACCTCTCGGCGCTCGACGGCACGCAAGCCGCCGCCCTGACCACGACCCAGCTCCGCAGCCTGACAACAACACAGCTCGGCTCGCTCAACGCCACCGACGTCGGCGAATTCACCACGACCCAGATCGGCGCCCTCACGAACACGCAGGCCCAGTCGCTGACCTCGACGCAGCTCGCAGGTCTCGCCGACACGCAGATCCAGGCCTTCACGACCACGCAGATCGCCAACCTGTCGACCACCCAGGTCCGCAACCTGACCACCGACATTCTCGCCGCTCTCGACACCACGCAGGTCGCGGCCCTCACGGCCACGCAGATCTCGAGCCTGTCGACCACGAACCTCAACTCGATCGAAGCGACCAAGCTGAACTCGCTGAACGCCACGCAGGTCCGCGGCCTCACCAGCACGCAGCTCACCGCCTTCGACGCCACCACCCTGTCGGCGCTTGATTCGACGCGCTACGGCGCCCTGACAGCCACGCAGGTCAAGGCCTTCACCACCACCCAGATCGGCGGCCTCGACAGCGCCGACGTCGCGAAATTCGGCACGACCCAGATCGCCGCCATGAGCCTCGCCCAGGTCGGCGCGCTCACCTCGACCGGCATCGGTGATCTCGCCGCCACCCAGATGCAGGCGTTCGCGACGACCCAGCTGAATGCGCTGTCCTCGACCAACCTCAACGCGCTGACCAACACGCAGATGGCCGCGCTCACCACGACGCAGGTCTCGGGCCTTTCGACCACGCAGGCCGCCGCGCTGTCCGCCACCAACGTCGCCTCGCTCACCACCACGCAGGCCGGTGCTCTCACGGCGGCCCAGCTCGGCCGTCTCAGCAGCGAAGCGCTGATCGCCTTCGACGCGACGCAGTTCGGCGCTCTCAGCGCCACGCAGGTTCGCGCTCTGACCACCACGCAGCTCGGCAACCTTGAAGCCGCCGACATCGCCGAATTCACCACGACGCAGATCGCCGGCCTCGCGACGACGCAGGTTCGCGGCCTCACCGATACGGCCGTGACCGCGCTTGCCGCCACCCAGATCGCCGCGATGACCACGGCGCAGGTCCAGTCGCTCACCACGACGGCGCTGGTCGCCTTCGTCGATACGCAGATCGCCGCGCTCACCACCGCGCAGGTCGCCAACCTCCTGACGACACAGGTCGCCGCCTTCGACACGACCAATGTCGCCTCGCTCGCCGCCACCCAGGTCGCGGCGCTCACGGGCGCGCAGGTCGCGGCCCTCGGCTCCACCAACTTCGCCCAGCTCGATTCCACGCAGGTCGGCGCCCTGACGACCACGCAGATGCGCTCGCTGTCGACCACGCAGATCGCCAACGTCGACGCCGGCCAGGTCGCCTCGTTCACGACGACGCAGCTCACCCAGCTCAACGGCACGCAGCTGAAGTCGCTCTCGACCAGCAACCTCTCGGCGCTCGACACCACGCAGATGGCCGCCCTCACGGCCACGCAGATCGCGTCCCTGTCGACGACGCAGATCGCGGGCCTCGTCGCCGGCGATATCGGCGAGATGACCACCACGCAGATCCAGTCGCTGGTCACCAGCCAGATCGCGAACCTGGCGACGGACGCCGTCTCGGCGCTGACGACCACGCAGGTCGCCGCCATGCGCACCACGCAGATCCAGGGCCTGACCACGACCCAGCTTGGCGCGCTCGACTCCAGCGATATCGGCGAGTTCACCACGACGCAGCTCCAGTCGCTGACGACGGCGCAGGTCGCTGGCCTGACGTCCACCAACGCCCAGTCGCTCTCCGCCACGCAGGTTGCGGCCCTCACGACCGCTCAGGTCGCGGCTCTGACCGTGACCAACCTCTCGGCGCTTGACGGCACGCAGGTCGCCGCCCTGACGACCACGCAGGTCAAGGCGCTCACCGCCACGCAGATGACCGGTCTCGATGCCGCCGACGTCGCCGAATTCACGACGACGCAGATCGGCGCTCTGGCCAACACGCAGCTCCTCGCGCTGACCTCGACCAACATGGCCAGCCTGTCGGAAACGCAGATGGCTGCGATCGCCACGATCGGCGTCAAGGTCTTCACGACCACCACCTTCGCGGCCTTCGCTGAAACGCAGCTTGCGGCCCTGTCGACCACCCAGGTCGCCTCGCTGACGACCTCGCAGCTCCAGGCGCTGAACTCGACCAAGTTCGCATCCTTCACGGAAACGCAGATCGGCGCGCTCACCACCAGCCAGGTCGCCGCGATCTCCACGACGAACCTCTCGGCGCTGGACGCAACCCAGATCAACGCCTTCCGCACCACCCAGCTGCAGACGCTCTCGACCACGCAGCTCAACGGCCTGACCACCACCGACATCGGCGAACTGACCACCACACAGATTGGTCAGCTCACCACGGCGCAGGTCCGCGGCATCTCCACGACGAACATCGGCGCGCTGTCCGACACGCAGGTTCTTGCGCTCTCGACCACGCAGCTGGCTTCGTTCTCGACCACGAACCTCTCGGCGCTGGATGCGACGCAGGTCGGCCAGCTCACCACGACGCAGGTCCGCTCGCTCACCGCGACGCACATCACCGGCCTCACGGCGACCGACGTCGCAGAGTTCACGACCGACCAGCTCGGCGCTCTGACGACCACGCAAGCCGCAGCGCTCACGTCCACCAACATGGCTGACTTGGTCGAAACCCAGATCCAGGCCCTGACGACAACCTCGCTGCGCGCCATGTCCTCGACCAACATCGCGTCGATGACCACGACCCAGCTCGCCTCGCTCACCACGCAGCAGGCCGCCTCGCTCTCCAACACGCAGCTGAATGCGCTCAACTCCACAAAGTTCGGCGCCTTCACGGAAACGCAGATCGAAGCGCTCACCACCGCGCAGGTCGCCTCGATCTCGGCGACCAACCTCAACTCGCTCGGCGCCACGCAGATCGCCGCGCTCGCCGCCACGCAGGTCGCCAACCTCAGCGCCACCCAGATCGGCGCGCTGACGGCCACCAGCGTGACCGCGCTGACCGAAACCCAGATCGGCGCCATCACGGCGACGCAGATCAAGTCGCTGTCCACGACGAACCTGTCGGCCCTCGACGGCACGCAGGCCGCGGCGCTCACGACCACGCAGATCGCTGGCCTCACCACGACCCAGGCCGGCGCGCTCAACGCCACCGATATCGGCGAGCTTGACGCGACGCAGATCGGCGCGATGACCGGCACGCTGCTGTCCCGCCTGACCACGCAGGCTGTCGTCGCCCTCGACGCGACGCAGATCGGCGGCCTCAACTCGACGCAGCTCCAGTCGTTCACGACCACGCAGATCGCGGCTCTCGGCGCCGGCGACGTCGCCGAGTTCACCGAAACGCAGGTCGCCAACCTGACGGCCACGCAGGTCCGCGCCCTCACAGCCACGGCTGTCGGCGCGCTTGCCGAAACGCAGGTCGCCGCGCTGACGACCGCCCAGGTCCAGGCTCTCTCGACGACCTCGATCTCGGATCTCGACGCGACCCAGGTTGCGGCCCTCACGACCACGCAGGTCCGCTCGATCACCACCGCGCAGATCACCGCGATGTCGACCGGCGACGTGCAGGAGTTCACCACCGACCAGATCGCGGCCCTGACCGTGACCCAGCTCGGCGCGTTCAGCTCCACCAAATACGCCGCGCTCTCCGACGCGCAGATCGCCGCGATGACGCTCACGCAGGTCCAGTCGATCTCCGCGAGCAACCTCTCGGCCTTCGACCAGACGCAGATGGCGGCGCTCAATGCGACGCACATGGGCGGCCTGTCGACGACCCAGCTCGCCGGCCTGTCGACGACCAACCTCCGCGCGCTCGACCAGACGCAGTTCGGCCAGCTCTCGACCACGCAGGTCAAGGCGCTGACCGCCACGCAGATCGGCGCGCTCGAAGCCACCGATATCGCGGAGATGGCCAACACCCAGCTCGAAGCCATGACGACCGCCCAGGTTTCGGCGCTGACAGCCACCAACGTCGCCACGCTGGCCGATACGCAGGTCGCCGCCCTGACGACGACGCAGATCGGCCGCCTGACCAACGCCGTGGTTCACGCCCTCGACGCCACCCAGCTCGGCTCGCTCTCGGCCACGCAGGTCCAGTCGTTCACGACCAGCCAGATCGCCGCGCTCGACGCGACCGACCTCGACGAGTTCACGACCACGCAAGTGGCAGCGCTCTCGACCGCCCAGGTCAAGGCGATCACCACCACCGTGATCGGCGCCATCTCGTCGAACGCAATCGCCGCCTTCGACACGACGCAGCTCGCGCAACTCGGCACGACGCAGATCGACCATCTGTCGACCACGAACCTCTCGGCTCTGTCCTCGACCCAGCTGATGGCCTTCACATCGACCCAGGTCGCCAGCTTCGACGACCCGCAGCTGGAAGCTTACCTCCTCGGCATCGCGTAAGCGGGCAGGGCAGGAAAGCAGTAAAATCAAGGTCCGCGGGGGCGGCGTAAACACGCCGCCCCCGCAGATTTACCATTTGTTGAGCAACGAACTTCAATCCTGACCGGCACTGGCGCGTGTTGCGCCTTCCGGGCAGCGATCGATGTCGAACACCTCATTCCTTGCGGCCATCCAGAAGATCACCGCCGGCGGCCTGCCGCTCGACGAGCTGCTCATCGCCAGCCAGGGCCTCGAACCCGACCACGCGCGCCAGCTCTATCAGGTCTGGATCTCGTTCAACAAAACCCACCCGCTGCTCTTCATCGCCCATTTCAACTGCTCGACCCTGCTCCAGCAGATGGGAGACGAGCAGGGCGGAGAGGCCGAACTCAAGGCCGCCCTCGCGCTCAAGCCCGATTTCGCTCCCGCCTGCATCAATCTCGGCTCGGCCTACGAGCGCCGCGGCATGGCCAAGGAAGCCGTGGACGAATGGCGCAATGGCGTCGAACAGATGGCCGCCGTCTCGGGCGACGCCATCAGCTACAAGACCACGCTGCTCAAGCAGATCAGCCGCGTCCTTTCAGATAACCAGGCGCTCTCCACCGCCGAGATCGCACTCACGCAATGCCTTGAACTCGCGCCAGAAGCCCGCGATGTGGCCGAACAATACGTCGCCGCCCGCCTGTCGCAGTGCAAATGGCCGATGACGCCGGAAGGCTCGAAAGTCTCGCGCCGCACGCTGGTCTCGCGCCTCCATCCGCTCTCCGTCTGCGCCTACACCGACGATCCGCTGTTCCAGCTCGCCGCCTCCGACAAATACGTGCGCACCATGGCCCCGATCGAAGATCGCACCACGCGCTTCGACCGCCGCTCCGCGCCGATCGAGATGAACCGCAAGCTGCGCATCGGCTATGTCAGCTCGGATCTGCGCCACCACGCGGTCGGCTACCTGATGGTCAACTTCTTCGAAGAGCACGACCACGCCGATTTCGAGGTTTTCGCCTATTACACCGGCATCAAGGCCGAAGATCCGATCCAGGCCCGCATCAAGGCGTCATGCGATCACTGGCGCGATATCCGCAACATCACGGACGATGAAGCCGCCGCTCTGATCGCGGAAGACGGCATCGATATCCTGGTCGACGTCAACGGCCACACGCGGGATGCACGCCTCGGCGTCTTCGCGCGCCGGCCAGCGCCCATCCAGGTCAACTGGCTCGGCTATCCCGGCACGATGGGCTCGTCCTTCCACCACTACATCGTCGCCGACGACTGGACGATCCCGGCCTACGCCGAAGACTGGTACTCCGAAAAAGTCCTCCGCGTGCCGTGCTACCAGCCCAACGACCGCAAGCGCATTGTCGACGAAAACATCCCCACGCGCGCCGATTTCGGCCTGCCGGAAGACGCCTTCCTGTTCTGCTGCTTCAACGCCAGCCACAAATTCACGCGCTTCGCCTTCGACCGCTGGATGGAAATCCTGCGCACCACCGAGAACAGCGCCCTCTGGCTGCTCGACTACGCGCCCGAAACCAACCAGCGCCTGCGCGAACAGGCCGAGGCGCGCGGCGTCTCCGGCGATCGTCTCTTCTTCGCGCCCAAGCTGCCGAACCCGCGCCACCTTGCGCGCTATCCGCTGGCTGACCTCTTCCTCGACTGCACGCCCTACGGCGCCCACACCACCGCGTCAGACGCGCTCTGGATGGGCGTGCCCGTGCTGACATGGTCGGGCCGCTCCTTCTCCAGCCGCGTCTGCGGCAGCCTCCTTCGCTCCGCCGGCCTGGCCGATCTCGTCACCGAAACGCCGGAAGAATTCACCGCCCGCGCCATCCATCTGGCGGGTCAGGGCAGGGGCGAACTCGAAGTCATCCGCGCCCGCCTGCTGGCCAACCGCGACACCTGCACGCTGTTCGATGTGGCCAAGCTCTCGCGCTCGCTCGAAGCTCTCTACCGCCAGATGCGCGACGACTACCGCTCCGGCAATCTCCCGCAGCCCAACCTCACCAATCTCGACAACTATTTCGAGATCGGCGTCACGCAGGATCACGAGCTGCGTGAAATGGGCGCGCTCACCGACTATGACGGCTTCTACAAGGCCCAACTTGCCCGCCGCCACTACCATCACCCGATGGAAGCCGACGGCCGCCTGTGGACCGGCGCAGAAGAAGCGGAAGCAAAGCCCGCAGCTCTCGCGAAGCCTAAAGCCGCCTAGACCGGGTCAGGTCTCACCATCTTCGGCGCAGGCGAACCGTTCAGGCGGTCTGCCTGTCCGATGAGGGCAAGGCCCGCCGCCCCCTCGGCAATGCGCGCGTCGCCTTCAAGGCAGGTAAGCCGGATCTTCAACAGCCATTGGCCCGCTCGCGCCACGAGAACGCTCGTCCGCATCTTGCTTCCGTCTGCATTGTCGTAGGCCAGCGTCAGCGCCTCGTACTGGCCATTCCGGGAAGGGGCGAGATACGCCGTCTCCTTCGCCACGGGCTGCCGCGTCTTCATTGTCTCCAGCACTGCGCGCGCCTCATCCGCCGGGCTGATATCGTCTTCCGTCGCATAGACGTAGAACGTCATCACGGTCGCTGAATTGGGCGCGCCATAATTGCAGCCCACATCCGTTCCGTCATCGCGGAAAATCTGCGCTTGCGTGCGCTGCATGCCGGCCCATACGGCGGGGCAGGTGGCGCCCGACTGGATATGCGCAAGATTGCCGTCCGCATCCCGGTTCCAGATCTGCTCTTCAGTCAGTGGTTCCGCGTCGGCTTCGGCGAGCGCTTCATCGAGCTTGCCGTCCAGCGCCGCCTGCATGAGCGTCAGCATCGCCGCATCTTCGGCCGAGGCTCCTTCGGGCATGATGAGGGTCGCCTTGCCGTCCGGACCCATCACAATCTGGATTGCGTCGTCCGTCTTTTTGGCGCCTGCGGCGCACGCTCCCGCAGTTGCAGCAAGCAGCAGTCCTGCGGCCATGAAGAGTCTACGCACCATAGTGATCCCCCTCAGCAGTGCTTTCAAATTGTTAGACTGCTTCCGACGGGACACAAGGCTGATGCGAGAATGGGGGATGGAGCGGTATCCAGTTCGTAGGACGGCCGAAATTCTTCGCTCCTGATTTCACCGCTCTAGCCAACAAGGATGGGGGACAGCGCGAGCCAGATTCAACCGGGCCAGAAGCTGGGGTCATACTCCAACCCATGACCGAGCTGTTCCTCGTTCTCTTGCGCATCCTGTTCCCGCTCGACCCCGTCGCGCGGCTGCGCGAGATCACGCGCGAATATCTCAACTGGCTGGTCACCTGCCTCGAAGACCCGCAGAAGCTCAACGACTTCTTCACCAACCCGGAAACCTGCGCCGGCGTCGAAGCCCATGTCATCGTCATCGAACATGGCGTGCAGCTGCTCATCAACGAGCGAGCAAGACAGATCGCCGGTCTCCCCTTCATCTACACAGAGCGCCTGAAACTGGTCCTGCTCCACCGCGCCAAGCCGCCGCGGAAGATCCTCGCCCGCCTCAACCGCGCCGCGGCGCTGTTCGACAATCTCGAACGCCTGGCTCAACGCCGTGCGCAACGCATGCAGCGCGAGCTGGCCAACAACCCCCTCCGTCTTGCGCCTTCGGCGCAATCCACCTCTCCCATGCTCCGCATGGTGGAGGCAAACCACCGCACTCTTGCCTCCCTCAGTGCGCAGCACTGGGGGAGGTGGATCGGCGCGTCTTCGCGCCGAGACGGAGGGGGCCTCTTCGCGCAACCGCGCGGGCCTCCGCTCAACTCATGTCCGAAAACCGAAACACCCCACCCCGGAAGCCCAGCTTCCGGGTACGCCCCCGCGCGTCCTAAGCCGCTGGCGGCGTCCCTTCCGGCTTCGTCGCCGGCACGCCGCCCATCATCACCAGGCCAGCAGCCCCGGCGCCAACGCCCAGCGCGATCAGCGCCAGCCAGTAGCCAAACCGCTCCTGCAGCATGTTGCTCATCATCTGCGCGCCCATCGCATCCATGCCGCCGCCGCCAAACGGATTGCCCTCGGCGCCTCCGAACGGCGATGCTGCTTCAGCGCGTCCGCCCTGCTGCTCCTGCATGTCGCGCCCGGCGCTGTCCTTCCACCACCACACCGTGCCGAAAACCAGCGCCAGTCCCAGAAGGCTCGTCACCAGCGCATTGCGCCCCGCCGTCTTGCCCTTGCCGGCAAACGTCAGCCCAAGCCCTGCCAGGATCACGATCGCCGCGGCGATGGCGAAGTAGTTTACGCCCAGATCAGACGTCGATGCCGAAGCGTCGATCCCGCCGCTGCCGCCGGAGTTCTTCTCGAGCCCGCCGAGCCCGCCCATGCGCTGGCCCAGCTGCTTTTCGAAATCGGGGTTCGCCGTCATCTTGCCTTGCATCAGCTCGATGCCCGACGCCGTCGCGACGTCGACATTCTGGCACGACACCGCAACCCACGGCATCACGAAAGCCAGCAGCGCCACGATCTTGGCGATGCGGACGATGTTCATCAGGTTCATCTTCGCCCCCGTTATTTCCCGGGCCTTCCGGCCCGGGTCTCAATTCTGACCTCAGCCATTCTCCCGCCGCGCCAGGAAGGCGAGGCGTTCGAACAGCTGGATATCCTGCTCGTTCTTCAGCAGCGCGCCATGCAGCGGCGGCACCAGCTTGTTCGGATTTTTCTCGCGCAGCGTTTCAGGATCGACGTCTTCCGACATCAGGAGCTTCAGCCAGTCGAGCAGCTCGCTCGTCGACGGCTTCTTCTTCAGGCCCGGCACATCGCGCATCTTGTAGAACGTCGCGAGCGCTTCAGAGACGAGGCGTTTCTTGATGCCCGGGAAGTGGACGTCGATGATGGCGTTCATCGTCACGTCGTCCGGGAATTTGATATAGTGGAAGAAGCAGCGCCGCAGGAAAGCGTCCGGCAGTTCCTTCTCGTTGTTCGACGTGATGATGACGACGGGGCGAACCTTCGCCTTGATCGTCTCGTCGGTCTCGTAAACGTAGAACTCCATGCGATCGAGTTCCTGCAGAAGGTCGTTCGGGAATTCGATGTCGGCCTTGTCGATCTCGTCGATCAGAAGGACAGGGCGCTCCTTCGCGGTGAAGGCTTCCCAGAGTTTGCCCTTCTTGATGTAGTTGCGGATGTCCTTCGCGCGCTCCTCGCCGAGCTGGCCATCGCGCAGGCGGGCGACCGCGTCATACTCGTAGAGACCCTGGTGCGCCTTGGTGGTCGACTTGATGTGCCACTCGATGATCGGCATGCCCAGCGACCGGGCGATCTCGAGGGCCAGCATGGTCTTGCCCGTGCCCGGCTCGCCCTTGACCAGCAGCGGCCGCTCCAGCGCGATCGCGGCGTTCACCGCCACCCGGAGGTCATCGGTCGCCACATAGTGGTCAGACCCCTCGAAACGCTTCTTGTCGGCCATGTCGCAAACCTCGTTGGAACGAACGGTATGGTTAGAGCGGATTTGGGCGGGGTAGGGAAGCCGCCCTCCGGCCGGGTTACCGCCTCACAAGCAAAACTTAAGGAACGGCGGCTAGACCGGTCGTTCGGCCACGTCCAGACTTCCCCACGATTCCGGGGGAGATGTACCCGGCCGGGAGGAATGGATGCCGCTCAAACTCTCGCTCAAGCCGGGCGAACGCTTCGTGGTCAACGGGGCGGTCCTGCAGAACGGCGACCGCCGCGCGGTCCTGTTGCTGCAGAACAAGGCCTCCATCCTGCGCGAGAAGGACATTATCCAGCCGGAAGACGTGAACACCCCGGCCCGCAGGATCTATTTCCCGATCATGATGATGTACCTCGACCCTTCCGAGGCCAACAAATTCTACGACGAGTTCGTCTTGCGCCTGAACGAGTTCATGGGCGCGATAAGGTCCACCGACATCCTCAAGGACTGCGTGTCGCTGTCCCGCGAGGTCATGTCAGCCGATTACTACAAGGCGCTTACGCGGTGCCGGAAACTTCTAACTTACGAGCAGGGATTGCTGGGCAATGTCCATTCAGGCGTACCAGAACGCGGCGAAGAAGACTGAAGGCCCGCGTCAGACCGAGTACCGCGCTTTTGCGCAGGCGACTCGCGGTCTGATCGATGCGGCCAGTCTGCCATCGACCGAAGTCGGCCGCCGCGCCGAGGCGCTGGCCGCCAACCGGCGCCTGTGGTCGCTGCTCGCCGCGGATTGCGCCGCCGAGGGCAATCAGTTGTCGCCGCCCCTGCGCGCGCAGATCATTTCATTGTCCCTTTTCGTCGACCGGCACTCCAGCCAGGTCATGCGCGCCGGCGCGTCCTTTGATGTCCTTATCGAGATCAATCGCACGATCATGCAGGGCCTCTCGCCGACCCCGCCACTGGCCGTCGCAGCGCAGTCGTAACCACCTGCTAACCATCTGTTCTGGTTAGTCTTTCCGTAGTAATTTCCTTCACCGCGACACACCTCTAATTAAGACCTCTCCGGTTATGTGGACGAATGTTGGCGCAAAACGCGCTGACGGCTGATCAAAACGATCGGCCTCTGACCCAGAACGGAGACGTGTGTCATGCTTAGCGTGAACTCTAACTTTGGCGCGTCCGTCGCGCTGCAATCCCTCAACTCCACAAACAAAGAACTGAACGAAGTCCAGAACCGGATTTCGACCGGCCTCAAGGTCGCTTCGGCCCGTGACAACGGCGCTGTTTACGCGATCGCAGAAGGTCAGCGCGCCCGCGTGTCGTCCGTCGCCGCCGTCAAAGACGGTATCGATCGTGCGTCATCCGTGGTCGACGTTGCCCTCGCGGCCGGCAAGTCGGTTGGCGAGATCCTGCAGAAGTTGAAGGCGAAAGCCGTGGCCGCCCAGGCTGACGACCTCACCTCCGACCAGCGTGACGCTCTCCAGGCCGATTTCACCAGCCTTCGCGCCCAGATCGACACCATCGCCAACGCCGCGCAATTCAACGGCGCAAACCTGGCGGTTGGCAGCACGTCCCTGAACGTCCTCATTTCGGACCTCGGCGGATCGGTTGCCGCAACGACGGATGGCGTCCAGACGGCTGCTCTCACGACGCCGATCTCTGGCTCGGCGCTTGTCATCGACGCTGGCGACAACACCGGCGACCTCGCTGACGGCGACCTGATCACCTTCGCGCTGACCGATTCCACGAACAACGGCACCTTCACGATCGAGGTCGAACTGACCGCGGGCATGACGGTTGACCAGTTTGTTGAAGCCGTGAACTCCTCTTCGGGTGGCAAGATTTCGGCCTCCTACGACGACACCGCTGGTCAGTTCACTTACCTGATCAACGACACGAACTTCGACGATCTGGCGATCTCGTCGGACGGCACGGACGGCACCAACCTGGGTGACGGCGTGGCGACCGCGACGGTTTCGTCGGCTGGTTCGAACACCTTCCAGGTGTCTGGCTTCGACTTCTCGCTGACCGGCTCGATCCTGTCCCCGCTGGCCTCCACGGACATCTCGGTGTCCACGGCTGCCGCGACGACGGCTTCGAACGCCATCGACACGGCTATCACCAGCCTGAACCAGTCGCTCGCGACCATGGGTTCGCAAGCTGCCGCTCTCGA
>Ga0209097_10000549_pt1 | contig 36901 bp, 27 predicted proteins | sample AD_UKC052_MetaG_FD_184419 | JGI IMG/M metagenome (GOLD analysis project Ga0209097, IMG submission 184419) | Active sludge microbial communities of municipal wastewater-treating anaerobic digesters from USA - AD_UKC052_MetaG (SPAdes) (version 2) | ecosystem: Engineered > Bioreactor > Anaerobic >... | reverse complement strand
GGCGTAGCTCACGCATTCACAGGTGGGCCCGCCCTTTCCTTGCACCGGCTTGTCCCAACCCAATCCGCGGCGATTGCCCTTGCCATCCGGCTTGCAGAACTGGCACTTGGTGAACTCCTCCACCACGGCCTCGCTCAGGTAACGCTTGCCACCATACACCCCCTTGTTCAACAGGAGCTGCATCACTTTCGCCAGGTCGTTCGCACTGCCGAACAAGCCTGCATGCCCGGCCACACCACCCTTCATGGCCGCACCGGGGTCGTGTACATCGCCTTGGATCTGGCGCTTGCGGAAGAGTTGATCGTTCTCCGTGGGCGCGATGCGCGACACGGCATACCGCTCATACGGCCGATATCCGAGTGTGGCCGCCCCGAGCGGGCCATAGAACCGTTCTTGCACGAACCGCTCCAAGGGCATGCCGCTCAGCCGTTCGATCACATCCTGTAACAAGTAGTAGCCCATGTCGCTGTAGACATACTCGCCCTTGGCGCCCAACGGTGTGCGCAGCACCCAGCTCACCAAGCTATCGCGGTAGGTGTTGTGCAAGTACAGCCCTTCGGCGATGCGGATGCCATGGGTCTCGCTGGAAGTATCGCTCACGGCACCGGGGTTGAAACGACCGTCCCTCATGATCCGGTTCTGGAAAGGCACGAAGGCCTTGAGCCCGGCCTGGTGCGTCAGGATGTCGCGCAGGCCCATGCGTGCGTGGGCCACTGACATATCGTCCAACTCGGGCAGGTAATGACCGAGCGGCTTGTCCATATCGACCTTCCCTTCATCCACCAGTTCCATGAGCGCAAGGGTGGTGCTGGCCACCTTGGTGATGGAGGCCAGGTCATAGAGATCGTCGGTGCGGACGCGTTGCGTGCGTGCATACGTGGTATGTCCGTAGGCCTTGTTCATCACCACCTGACCATCCACGGCCACCAGCACCTGACACCCCGGATACGCTTTGGCATCAATGCCCGTGCGAACGATGTCATCCACAGTGGCGAGATCAAGGCTCTGCATACCCACACCCTCCGGAAACGTATAGCCGAAACGTCCATTGGCCAACAATTCGTGGCCATCGCCTGCTTTGTAGAAGGACGATGCTGTGATGGGCAACTGGCCATTGGCCCCTCGTCCACCGTAGATGACCTGTGCGACCAGATCCTGTGTGTCATCGGTCTCTTCGTAGGCCACCACAACACTCGCCAAGTAGTGCGCACCATAGGCACGGGTCAAGCGGTAGGGGTTCGCGAATAGGCAGAGGACTGTGGACTTGCGCGCGGCGATCTCTCGTACGATGTCCATGGCCGTCTCCGGGATCCCGAAGTCCTTTGCGACGCGATAGGTGGTACCATGGATGGAGACGATCACGCGATCGAACCGCTCAAGCTGGTTGAGCAATGCGGTGAGTGAATCGCGCTTCATCGACTTGGGGACGGCGAACGTGCTCACCGCACCAAAACGCTGCAGGTTACGCTGGAAGCCATTCCCTGAGCTATCGCCGATGACGACCGAGGCCACCTTCAACGCACCCAGGTCGGTGAATGGCAGCATGCCATTGCGATCATTGAGGACAGTGATGGCCGCACCATAGAGGTTGCGTCGCAGCAGTTTGCTCTGTGTGGTGTTCAGGTCGGCATGAAGGCCCTCGGTGCGTACCTGAACGTTCCGGTCCAGCCCGGCCCACTCCTTGGCGCGCAGGACCTTCAAGCACTTGTGGTCGATCACTACCCGGTCCAATTCGCCGGAAGCAACGGCCGTCCGGATCCGCTCGATGGCCTTCACGGGGTCCTGTGGGAAGAGCATCACATCGTTGCCTGCAAGAAGTGCACGCAGTTCGATCTCGCCGGGCTTCTCCGCATTGGCAACACCCTTCATGTTCAACGCATCCGTGAACACCAGACCGCGGAAGCCCAACTCCTGCTCCAAGAGACCACTCACGATCGGCTTGCTCAGGGTACTCGGCTGTCCTTTGGTGCTGTCCAGCGCGGGAACCTCCAAGTGGCCCACCATCATCGCCGTCAAACCCTCGTCCACCAAGCGCTGGAAGGGATAGAGCTCCATGGAATCCAAGCGGGTGCGGCTGTGCGCGATCAACGGCAGGGCGTAGTGCGAGTCGCTGTCTGTATCGCCGTGCCCGGGGAAGTGCTTGGCCGTGGCAATGACACCGCCCTGCTGCAACCCGCGCATGTAGGCGATCCCTTTACGGGCCACCGTTTCACGATCCTCTCCGAAGCTGCGGTCATTGATCACCGGGTTCGCCGGGTTGTTGTTCACATCCACCACCGGGCTGAAGCTGACGTGGACACCGAGGCGCTTCATCTGCCGGGCGATCTCCAAGCCCATTTCCGTGATGAGCGCATCATCGCGTAGCGCGCCCAAGGTCATCTGGCGCGGGAAGCGGATGGTGCTGTCCAAGCGCATGGCCAGCCCCCACTCCAGGTCCATACCCAGCAACAAGGGCGTACGTGCAGCGCCTTGGTAACGGTTTGTGAGGTGGGCCTGCCGCAACGGACCACCCTGGAAGAAGATCAGCCCACCGATGTTACGTTCGCGAACAAGGGCCTCGATCTCCGCCTCGTGCTTGGCGTCCTTGTTGGAATAAGCGGCCACCATCATCAACTGACCGATACGGTCATCCAGGGAGAGGGTGCTGAACACGGAATCGGCCCAGGGGGTCGGAGCAGCGAGGAAGGGCGGCGCAATGCCCATGGAACGGCCATGGGGCGGTGTGCTACTCACCGCAAGCAGTGCGGCAGGCAGTAGGAACAAGAGGAGTCGTTCGCGGGAGAATGGCATGTGTGGCGAAACTACCGGGGCCAGCGGGAGGTAAAGCGCACGAACCGGGCCAGTTTTGAACAAGCAGCGTGTGGGGCCGGTAAGGAACGCTGCCTACCAGGGGTCTTGTATGTCAGGCATTCGAAGAACGAGGAACGGTCAGGCCCGGTGCTTCAACAGGCGCCTTACCTTTGGTGTCGGACCGATGAAAGCCCCCAAGCTGCCCGCCCAGTTCAGCGTGTTCCGCCAACGTGGTCCACGGGGATTCGACATGCCCACGCGGTTCTACGATGCTGAAGCAGAGGCGCGTAAGGAGCGTCTGCAACGCGTGCGTGAACGTGGTGAAACGATTGAGTTGCTGGCGAACGACCGCGCGCTGCTTGGCCAGCGGATGCGCCACAGCTGGCAACGTCAGCACCAAGGCAATGGGCGTATGGCCCGGTTGGCGCTGACCTTGGTGGGAGTGAGCGTGGTGCTCTTCCTGCTGATCCGCAGTTTTGGTCTGCTGAACCTCTGAGATGGCCGACATGTTTCGGTTGGTGCCGAACATACCTCATCTTCGATGTACCTTCCATCTTGGAAAAGATGGCATAGCTTCTTTCGAGATCCCATACAGGTTGCTTGATATTCGGACCATGCGTTGGCTGATAGTGTCTCTTTGCTATACAACTTGGACCATCTGTTGGGCGCAATCGAGTTATCGTCCTTTGCCCTTGGTGGATGCTGAATGGGTTGAATCGCATCGTTGGCTGCAGCCTGGAAGCGTTAGCAGCCCCTACGAATGGCACGAGTGCAATGATCGGATCCTCCTGATAGGCAGTGTCGTATGGAACGAGCAGGTCTATTCAAGGTTGAAACTGATAAGGCACTGTAGCGTTCAGCCTATTGGTGGAACGTTCGACACAGCAGCCTACTTCAGTTATACCGTGGTTGATGAGGACTTCATGTACTATCGAGAGGACACTTTGCTCAAGATGTCCTATGCTGTTTCACCGAGTGGGGACCAGCAAGAGTATCTTTTGTTCGATATGAACATGGCCATAGGTCCTTATCCGTATACCATTTTCAATCCAGACCTGTTCGAAGAACCTGAATTGTTCGTGGTTGCGATGGACAGTGTTGCATTGAACGATGGATGGCACAGGCGATGGCGCATTGCGGATGGACCTGATCATCCGCCGTTCACTGACCTGATCGAAGGCATAGGACTTACAACCGGTTGGAACCCGGCCAACGGGATCCTTGCCGCTCCCTTTGAGTGGTCGGATGCACTGCATTGCCATACACGAAATGCCGCTCTGGTTTTCCAGTCAGAAGGCTTTTTCTGCACACTGGCCAATGATGTTCCCGAGCGCGGGTTTCGGGATCAATGGACTGTGTGGCCGATGCCCGCTACCGACCAAATTGAACTGAAAGGACCAGCTGATGATATAGCTCGTTTCCGCGTGATCGACGTACACGGTCGTACTGTGTTGGAAGGGCCTTGGAAGAGTGAACAATTGGATTGTTCACAGTGGTCGCACGGAGTTCACGTCTTGGAGTTGAGCTCGCGAAGTGGGAAACCTCCGATACGGCTCAAGGTCATCAAGCAGTAGTGAGCATTCACGCTCGGCATTCAAGAGCCAGCAGTCAACGGTTACCTTCGCGGTCGGCCCACGGATCGGGCATGTGACCATACCGAATTTCGCCACCTGGTGCGTTGACACCCCTTTTCCCGAACCTCTGAGATGGCCGACATCATCCGTCTGTTGCCCGACCATGTGGCCAACCAGATCGCCGCAGGCGAAGTGGTGCAGCGGCCAGCGAGCGTGGTGAAGGAATTGTTGGAGAACAGCGTGGACGCAGGTGCAACGCGGATCGTTCTCGTGGTGAAGGACGCCGGGCGGACGTTGGTCCAAGTGACGGATGATGGCAAGGGCATGAGCCCGGGCGATGCTCGCCTCAGCTTTGAGCGTCACGCCACCAGCAAGATCCGTCAGGCGGACGACCTGAGCGCGGTTCGCACGAAGGGGTTCAGGGGCGAGGCGCTGGCCAGCATCGCTGCCATTGCGCAAGTGGAGCTTCGAACGCGCGAACCCGAACAGGACCTCGGCACGCGCGTACTGATCGAAGGCAGCCGGATCCGTGTACAAGAACCTGTGGCCGGAGCTCCGGGATCCACCTTGGCCGTGCGTAGCCTCTTCTATAACGTGCCCGCCAGGCGCCAATTCCTCAAGAGCGATGGTGTGGAACTCAAGCACATCCACGACGAGTTCCACCGCGTGGCACTCGCTCACCCGGAGATCGGCTTCCAACTGGTGAGCAATGATCAAGAGGAGTTCAATTTGAGCGGGGGAGCCGAGGGGCTCAGCACCAGCGCCTTGCAGCGCCAGCGTATCGTGGGCCTCTACGGTCGCAAATACGATGAACGCCTGGTACCGGTGGAGGAAGGAACGGATCTCATCAGCGTGCGCGGTTTCGTAGGCAAACCGGAGTTCGCCAAGCGCTCGCGGGGTGAACAGTACTTCTTCGTGAACCAACGCTACATCCGCAGCAACTATTTGGAACATGCGGTGCGCAAAGCCTATGACGAACTTGTCACACGCGAGAACCATCCGTCCTGGTTCTTGTACATCGATGTGGATCCGGCGCAGATCGACATCAACATCCACCCGACCAAGACCGAGATCAAGTTCCGTGACGACCGCATGGTCTATGCCATCGTCCATGCCGCCGTGCGCCGTGCGCTAGGACGCTTCAACATCGTTCCAAGCCTGGACTTCGAGCCCGAACCTGCCATGCTGGCCACCGCGCAACCCGAGGCTGGACGCGTCCCTGCCTGGCGACCGAACGACCTGGGCGCCTTCAGCCAGACACCTCGTCCCAGTGCCGAAGGATGGCAACAGCTCTTCCAAATGGGTATGGCCACGCCGGTGGAGGATACACCCGTGACCACATCGGTGCTTCCCAACCGTATCCTACCCTCGCGGGAACAGGACCTGCCCCTTGGCGAGCGCCCGGTGTTCCAATTGCATGGAACCTATATCCTCGCCCAACTGCGTAGCGGCTTCATGGTGGTGGACCAACAACGGGCCCACGAACGCATCCTGTACGAGCGCAACCTGAAGCTGTTGGAGCAAGGCACTGGTGTCAGCCAAACGGAACTGTTCCCCCGCCACCTCGAACTGAGCGCGGCCGACCTTGCCTTGGTGGAGGAGGTATTGCCCGATCTGCGCAGCATGGGCTTCGACCTGGAACTGTTCGGTGGTCGTACCGTGCAAGTGAACGGCATGCCCGCGGAGGCTGCCGACGAGGATCCCGGACTGCTCCTCGAACAACTCTTGGACCAGCTCAAGCGCGAAAAGGGAGGGCTGCGTAACGAACGGCACAAGGCCTTGGCGCGTGGTATGGCGCGTAGCATGGCCATCAAGCCGGGTCGGAACCTGAGCAACACCGAGATGCATGACCTCATCGACCGGCTCTTCGCGTGTGAGAACCCCTACCATACGCCAGGCGGTAAACCCACGTTGATCACCTACGGCCTCGATGAACTGAAGGATCGGTTCGAGCGCTGAGGCCCAGCCATGCGACCGTTCACGCTGCTCACCTTGCTGTTGCCAGTCTTGATGCACGGCCAGGAACTGGTGCGCAACGGCGGCTTCGAGGACCACCGAAAGTGCCCGACCCGGTTCGACAAGAAGCCTGTGGCAGGTCTGGAGGATGTAAGAGCTATCAATGGCATGCCAGGATACTTCCATGCGTGCAGTGAGGTCATGGGCACCCCATCCAATTGGGCGGGCACACAAGCGCCCTACGAGGGTGACGCTTACGCCGGATTGGTGCTCACCGCGCATGGTGGTAATGAGTGCCAGAGCCGTGAGTGGTTGCAGTTGGCACTGGAGCGCCCACTGACCAATGGCGGCAAGTACAGGGTCCGATTCCAAGTGAGCTTGGCGGACCTCAGTGGTTACATGACCGACCGCATCGGCATCCACTTCAGTGCCGAAGATCACAGCGGCAAAGGAGGAATGGGTAGCATCATCGGACATGCCCATGTGGAACGTCCGTTGAACGCGTTCCTCCAGGACACCGCAGCTTGGATGCTGGTGGAAGGCATCTACAACGCACGTGGAGGCGAACGTTATCTGGTGCTCGGCAACCTCCACCCCTGCGACCGTAGCAGCCGGAAGGCGCTGACCACGAACACAGGCGACGGGCTCTTGCACAACATGAAGAAGCGTGGGGCCTTGGACCTGGACCCGGATAAAGGGCGCGCGCTACGTCGGAAGCTGTTGGCCGCTCAGAGCTACGTGTATGTCGATGCTGTTTCCGTACAAGCGGTGATGGAGGGTGATGCAGAGAACGGATTTGCCCTGGCGAAAAGCTGTACGGACGATCCCGGAGCCCCGCCGACGGAGCTGGACCTGATACCCGACCCGGGGTTCGACCGCAACGAACCCAGCCACGCCTCCAGTTGGACCAACGCGAGTGGTGGAACCCCCGACCTGATGGTAGGAAAATGCGGCATCTACCTATACAGCGCAGTGAACGTGGACCATCGGGAATTCATACACACCCCGCTGAAGCACCCCTTGGACCCGTGCGGGCAGTATGCCTTGCGTCTTCGCATCCTCCGCGATGGCAGTTACGACTATGCGGTGGACCGCATCGGTGTGGCGTTGGTGGACCACCATACCATGGACCGGAGACGCGAAGTGCTTCCCTTGCCTGTGGCATGGACCACGACAGGAGGATCATTGATGGACAACACCTCGGACTGGACCACACTTTGTGCGACCCTCGATGCACCGGGGTGCAGTGCAAGCCTGGTGCTGGGTAATTTCATCAAGGACGACAGCACCGTGGTGGTGCAGCGCGATGGAAGTGGAGGTCCTTTCGCCTACTACTTCGTGGACGATGTGTCGCTTTGGCGCGTGGGCACCGTGGAAGGGTGCGAACGGAAATGCCCTTGCGAGGAGGTAGTGCAACAGGAGCAGAGGCAGATGCAGGGGCAGGAGCAGGGGCAGGAGCAGGTGCAGGAACAAGAGCAACAGGGGCAGGATCCGTTCGCCGAGGAAGTGCTGATCCATTTCGATGTGGCTGACCATATGCCGAACAGCGCGGTGCTGGACCTGGTGGAACAGGTGCGGCGGGCGCAGGAACTGGACCCGGCAGCCTGGGTGGAAGTGACCGGCCACACGGATGCGAGCGGCACCGAAGGTGTGAACGATCGCCTATCCCTGATGCGCGCCCAGGCTGTGCGCGATGCCCTGGTCCAGTTCGGAGCCGGGAATTGCCGGGTGGATGTGCGCGCCGCCGGGAGTCGCGAACCTGTGGCGGACAATACGACCGAAGCCGGACGTGCAGCCAACCGGCGCGTGGAGGTGCGCATGCGCCGGGCCAACGACCGATAGGCCTCGGTGGAGCAAGGCCGACAGCGACCACCTGACCTGCCGTAAATTCGCCGCCCATGCGCTACGACGCCAATCCCTTCTCCGGACTACCCGTGGTGGTGAAGAACCTCCTGATCATCAATGTGATCATGTTCCTGGTGAAGGTCACCGGGTTGGGCAATTGGGGTGGTGTCGCCATGGACACACACTTGGGCCTGCACTACTTCAGCTCCCCCTTGTTCCGGCCTTGGCAATTGGTCACGCATATGTTCATGCACGGTGGTATCGGTCACTTGTTCCTGAACATGTTGGGCCTTTACATGCTGGCCCCCCCTCTGGAATACAAGTGGGGCAGCCAGCGCTTCCTGAGCTTTTACATGATCACCGGTGTGGGAGCGGCCTTGTTCTATAGCGCCGCTCACGTTTGGGAATACGCACAACTGAACACCATGCTCACCACGGAACAGTATGAGGAGGTGGTGCTTCAAGGCAGCGACCTCTGGGCTTCAGGGCGCAACTATTCGAACTGGGCCATGGGACAGTTGAACACCCTGTTCAATGTGCCCATGGTAGGTGCCTCAGGCGCCATCTACGGCGTGCTTCTGGCATTCGGCATGACCTTCCCGAACGTGGAACTCATGCTATTCCCGCTACCGGTTCCCATCAAGGCCAAGTACTTCGTGTTGCTCTATGGGGGCATCACCGTGTATCAGAGCCTACAGACCAATCCGAGCGACAACGTGGCACACTTGGCACATCTGGGTGGAATGGTGGTGGGTTTCCTGCTCATCCGACTTTGGCGCCACCGGGGTGGATGAAGCCACCAGGGCCATGTTGAAGGACGATCCACGAACGGTGGTGGTATGCAGCATGGTGACCCCGAACTTTGGGGGCGCGGCGAACGGAAGTAGGGTTGCCGTGCGTTAGTAAGCGAACGATGGGAATTCAGGAAGATCTACGGATGCAATGGCGGATGGGCGGCATGACGGTGCGCCTCATCCTGGTGAACGTTGCGGTGTTCGTGACCTTGGTACTGGTGAAGTTGGTCTTGTTGCCAGCCGCTGGTAACTCGGCCGGTGCCGAAGCCTTGCGCGACCACTACCTGTTGCAATGGCTCCGTTCCACCGCCGACCTCGGCACGCTGATCAGCCGTCCATGGACGTTGATCACCTACATGTTCACCCACACGGGACTGGGACACATCTTCTGGAACATGATCCTGCTTTGGTTCGGAGGGCGCCTGTTCCAGGACCTGCTCGGAGGCAAGCGGTTGCTGGGGTACTACTTGCTCTCAGGGCTCAGCGGCATGGCACTGTTCATCCTGGTCTCGAAGCTCCTACCCGGGGTTCATGGCAGTGGTGTTGGACTTGGAATAATGGGTGCTTCGGCCAGTGCGTTGGGCGTGTTCATGGGCATCGCGGCCTATCGCCCCGATATGCAAGTGAACCTGATCCTCATCGGTCCCGTGAAGTTGATGTATGTGGCAGCGGTGTTCCTTTTGCTCGATCTCGTAGGCATTGGCAGTGGCGATGGCGTGGCGCACGAGGCACACATCGGTGGTGCGTTATTCGGCATCATCGCCTCACTGCAACTGCGGAAAGGCATCGATCCTGCAATGGGCCTGATGAACGCCTTGGAACGCATTGGAAGTCGCTTCAGCCGAAGCAAGGGACCGCGTTTGAAGGTGGCCAAACATGCGGAAGCGAAACGCCCAGCCCCTCGAACGCCCCAGCAGGACAAGCAGGCACGGGTGGATGCCATTCTGGACAAGATCTCGCGCAGCGGCTACGATAGTTTGAGCAAGGACGAGAAGGACTTCCTGTTCCGCGCCAGCGGCAGGTAACACGGCGAGCATGGCAACCCCTGCCACCACCCCCGAGAAGCCCAAGGGCGCCCGGCCCTCGCGCTGGCACCTGCCGTTATGGTGGGCCAATGGGTTGGCGGTCCTGGTGCTCCTGCTCACCTACCTGGCACCACACCTGAGCCCGCGCAATTACTGGATACTGGCTTTGCTGGCCATGACCTACCCGTTCCAGCTACTGGCACATGCGGGGTTCCTTCTCTATTGGGGTCTCTTCCGGCGCAAGCGTATGCTCCTCTCCATGGGAGCATTACTTCTTGGCTGGGGGCATGTGGGCGACCATGTACAATTGAGCGGACGCAATGCCCCGGCCTCTGATCCACAGGGCGATGGGGTCAAGGTGATGTCCTTCAATGTTCGGGTATTCGATCTTTATGATTGGACCGGGAACAAGGTGAGCCGGGATGCCATCATGGACCTGATCAAGCGCGAGGATGCCGGTATCCTTTGCCTGCAAGAGTTCTTCGACGCGAAGAACAAGCCCTATTTCGAGAACCGGAAGGAACTGACCCGGACGCATGGATTGGCCCATGTCCACGACAATTACAATGTGACCACCAAGCGGGGTCACCGATTCGGTATTGCCACGTTCAGTAAGTTCCCCATCGTGGCCAAGGGGCAGATCCGTTTCGCAGAGAACGCCAACAACCAGTGCATCTGGAGCGATATCGACCTGGGGCACGACACCATCCGGGTCTACAACGCGCACTTGGCCTCCTACCACTTCGGTGATGCGGAGTACCGGTTCCTGAACGACCTGGACACCGACACCCCCAAGGATACCCTTCGCCGTGGTGGGCTGCGGATACTGAAGCGCTTACGGCGGGGATTTCGCCTGAGGGCCAGTGAGGTGGAAGGGATCGCTGAGCATATGCGGGAGAGCCCTCACCCGGTGGTGTACTGTGGCGACATGAACGATGTGCCGATGAGTTACGGCTATGGGCTATTCCGCGATCGATTGGAGGATGCGTTCGTAGAGAGCGGCAGCGGAATGGGGGGCACTTACATCGGTCGGTTGCCGAGTTTCCGCATCGATCATATCCTCCATAGCCCCGAACTGGAGAGTTGGTCCTTCACCACGCACCCCGAGCAGTTGAGCGACCATCGCGCCATCAGCTGCTTCATCGCACCCGTTCGATGAGCGCCACCCCAACGAAGCCGTCCAAGCCGACCGCTCTCCGAGGATCCTCCCTCAGGACCTTCCCGGAACGGTAGGAAGTGCATCTTTGCCGTTGGACCTGGGACCAGAGGACCGACGCGGAACATGCTCTTCAATTCCATCGATTTCTGGGTCTTCTTCCCGGTGGTGCTGGTCCTGTACTGGACCGTGACCCAGCGTTCGCTGCGTTGGCAGAACCTGCTGTTGTTGGCCAGCAGCTACTACTTCTACGGGTGCTGGGATGTGCGTTTCCTGGGCCTGCTGGCCTTCTCCACTGCATTGGACTTTGTGAGCGGTCTGCTCATCGACGCGACTGCTGCACAAAGGACCAAGCGCTTCTGGCTGTTCCTGAGCGTCGGCATCAACCTGGGCTTATTGGGGCTGTTCAAGTATTACAATTTCTTCGCCGAGAGCTTCGCGGCATTCACTGCGGGCATCGGGCTGGACCTCCACCCCACGCTCATTGCTGTGGTGCTACCGGTAGGCATCTCGTTCTACACCTTCCACGGTCTCAGCTATGTCTTCGACATCTATTTCGGGCGCATCAAGCCGGTCCGGAACGTGGTCGAGTACTCCTTGTTCGTGAGTTTCTTTCCCTTGCTGGTCGCGGGCCCCATTGAACGGGCCACCCACTTGTTGCCGCAACTCCAGCGCCCCCGCATCTTCGATCGCGTGAGGGCGGCCGATGGTCTTCGGCAGGTGCTATGGGGCATGTTCAAGAAGGTGGTCATCGCCGACAACTGCGCCGAACAAGTGGATCTCATCTTCGGTGCCTACGGGCATCAGAGCGGAAGCACCCTGCTCCTGGGTGCCGTGCTCTTCGCCTTCCAGATCTACGGGGACTTCAGCGGTTACTCGGACATCGCCTTGGGCACTGCACGCCTCATGGGGATCGAGCTCCTCCAGAACTTCTCCTTCCCTTATTTCTCGCGGGATATCGCCGAGTTCTGGAGACGCTGGCACATCAGCCTTTCCTCCTGGTTCCGCGATTACCTCTACGTGCCGTTGGGAGGATCGCGTGGTGGTATGTGGATGCGTGTCCGGAACACCTTCATCATCTTCCTGGTGAGCGGGTTCTGGCATGGCGCGAACTGGACCTTTCTGATCTGGGGCGCGCTGAATGCCGTGTACTTCCTGCCACTCCTGCTCACCCAGCGCAACCGGCAGAACCTGGGTATTGTGGCCGCGGGGCGTGCCTTGCCGAGCTGGCGCGAAGCAGGCCAGGTCCTGGGCACCTTCCTACTTACCTGCCTGGCCTGGGTGTTCTTCCGGGCCAAGAGCGTGGGTGAGGCCCTGGGTTACCTATCCGGCTTGCTGGATACCAGCTTGTTCACGCCACCAGACATCGGCAACATGAACCTCCCCTACCTCATCGCCTTCTTCCTGGTCGTGGAGTGGGTCGGGCGCGAGGGGCGTTATGGACTGGAGCAAGTGGGAGCTGCCTGGCCACGGTGGTTGCGGTGGACCGGCTATGCTGGATTGCTCGCCCTCATGGCGCTCTTCATGCGCACGGAGGAATCACCGTTCATCTACTTCCAATTCTGACCGGACCGTGCGCAGCTACCTCACCGACCTCCTCCGGTTCACCCCGCTGGCAATGGTGGTGTACACGTTGGTGATCATCCTTGCGGGCAGCGTATCGCCCTACAGCAAGCACAGGAACATCAAGTATGCACGCGGAGGCTATGGACACCTGCATACACGCCTTCAGGAAGCGGAACATGTCGGTCCTGTGGATATCCTCTTCCTGGGTTCCTCTCACGCGTACCGGGGATTCGATCCACGCGTCTTCCGGGCACATGGCCTGACCACCTTCGTGCTGGGTTCTTCCGCGCAGTCCCCACTACAGACCAAGGTGTTGGTGGAACGCTACTTGGACCGCATGCGTCCCAAACTCGTGGTGATGGACGTGTTCCCCAGCACCTTCAACACCGAAGGGGTCGAATCCTCACTGAACGTGTTATCCAACGTGGAACCGGACCTGGACGTGTTGCGGATGATCATGCGAACTCCCCATGCAGCCACCTGGAACACCGCAGTATTCGCAGTATGGCGGGATCTGACGGGCATGAATGACGGATTCTCGGAACCTGCCTATCGCGCGGTGGATGAGGATACCTATGTGTCCGGCGGCTACGTGGAGAAAGGGGCTGTACCGTATGAGCCCAGTAGCACCGGCAGAAGCCTGGTATGGGACCCACCAGCCTTACAGTGGCAGGCCTTCGTACAGCTATTGACCACCCTCGAAGGTCGGGGTATACCGGTGGTGTTGGTCCAGACCCCGGTGACCAAGGCATGGCAATTCAATTCGGCAGAACGTGCCCGCTTGGACAGCACCTTCGCACCCCTTGCCACCTATATGGACCTCAGCGATGCCCTCATGGGCAACGAGGACGAACTCTTCTACGATGGCCACCACATGCGACAACCCGCTGTGGAACGATTCAATCTTCTGTTCCTGGCCCGCCTGAGGTCCAACGGCCTCCTGCCGGAACACTGATCATTCCAAATGCGGCGCGCGTCGGGGTCCATCGGCAGGAGAAGCGCGTTCGCGGATACGGGCAGGCTCCACACGATACCCCAAGGCACGTAGGCCCATGATCAAGCCTTCGGGGCCGGGCAAATGGGCAGCCCCGATCAGGAAGAGCGCCGTGGTATCGGCCATGATGACACTATCCATGCGCTGGACCATCACCTGGTTGCGGTCCGTTAGAAGGGCCTTCTTGAATGCGAACGAGCCAGTGGATGCGGAATTGGTCAAGGTCCAAAGGCGTTCCAGGTCCTGCTCGGCATACGCATCATGCAGGGTGGCCATGTCCTCCCCCTCGGAGGGCTCCAATAGATGGGAATAGAGCGACCCTGCCTGCTCGTTCAGGGGGATCGCATCCAACGCGTTCATCTGTTCTGCGACCGTCTCCAGACCGATCACACGCTTGCCCGACCCGCGACCATGTTCCATGAGCGCATCGTCAAGCATCCGGTCACGGTCGCTGGCCATGTCCCCATCCATCAGTGTGGCCAGGATGAAGAACGGCTTCATTCTTCCCATCATCACGGCCAGAGGACCCAATTTATCCGTCAATGCGGGCTGCAAGCGCTTCCATTCCCGCTTTGTATAGAGGTCCTGGAGGTCGGTGCCTGCAGGAAGCATCATCCGTCCCATCAAGGTAAGTGCAACATTGCCTTGACCTTCCAGGTCCAATTCACCGGCCACCGTGGCACACTGGATCATCACCTGTTGCACTTGTCCCTGTAGACCGAACGCCCGATCATCCGTGCTGTGTATCGTGCCGTAGAGGTAGCTCGTATCTCGGGCAGTTGGAGGGATCACGGTCCAGAGCAAGGCCTTCGGCCATGACTGTGCGCAAAGGATGACCGGCAAGAAATAGGCGAGAAAGGCAGGCAATCGCATGATCACGGCCACCAAGTTAGCGTGCGGCCGACGTGGCTACCACGAAACCCGGGCAAGAAGGAATGAGGTAAGGGCCAACAACGTGAAGGCCAAGGTACTGAACCGGATCAACTGGCTTCGGTCGGCGGGAGCATTACGTTCCATGATCGCTTGAATGAAGAGTTGTACCATAGACGGTTTCACGACGAATGGTTGCCTATTGATAGAGAAATAACTGCATACCTACTCCATACAAATGTGATCGATATCAGCATTGATCGTGATCCACTGTCCGGAAGAAACGGCCATTCTCTAGGGTAGGCAAAGAACACGGATCATGCCATACGAACAAAAAAGCAAACCGATCCTCAGCAATAAAAAGTCGTTGTCAACAAAAGATCACAGCCCACATAGTGAGTATGATCGAAGTACGATCGTTGATTTGACCTCACTCGTTATGGCCCATACCTTCGACCCCTGCCAAGGAGGAACGCTACAAGATGGACGAAAGGATCGGAAATGGTTGCCTATGAATGCGTACATCATAAGGCGAACAGGATACCAGAACGCACCAGGGATCCTTGGAAACGCCGCCGCAGCATGTGAACACGATGGTTTCGCCTGCGGTAGGCGATCATGAACTGAAAGATCGGGAAGTGCTCGATCGTAGGTATCGACCTACCAAGTGACACGGGCCAGGAGGAAGGAAACAAGGGCCAACAGCGCGAACGCCAATGTGCAGAGTCGGATCAATTGGCTGCGGTCGGCTTCACGGATGCGTTCCATAGTGCGTCTGTTCGAGAGTGAAGGATAGACGCAGTCGGGTGCAAGGGTTGCCGCAGCAGGGAAAAAAAATTTGACAACAAGCACTGATCGACCATTGCACAGGGAGGCGAACCCCATCCAAGACCCCGTAGTGCGGAAACCGAAGAGCCGGTCAGGCGCCCAGCCGAGCACCGATCGGTCGGTCCTCCACATCGGTCCACATCCGCTCCCCCCCGGGTCCAACTCCTCGTCCTACCCTTCCGGACCGGTTCGACGCCCCTTCGGTACCTTCGCCACCGCATCGGAGCGCGAGGACAGGTGGCTTGGCCCAGGATGTCCTGGCGTTCCATGATCGAACGATGAGTTCCCCGCGCACCGTCGCCTTCCATACCCTGGGCTGCAAGCTCAACTTCAGCGAGACCAGCACCCTGGCCCGATCACTGGAGGAGGCCGGTTATGCCAAGGTGCGGGAGGAGGAAAGGCCCGATGTCTTCGTACTCAATACATGCAGTGTCACGGAGAACGCGGATAAGGAATGCCGTCGCCATGTGCGTCGTTTCCAAGCCATCAACCCGGAAGCCTTCATCGCCGTGGTGGGCTGTTATGCACAGTTGAAGCCCGAGGAGATCGCCGCCATCCCCGGAGTGGACCTGGTCCTCGGTGCGAACGAGAAGTTCGACCTGGCAGCGCACATCGATCCCCTGCTCTCGCGTATGTCAGCCCGGCCACGGACGGGGACAGGACCGCACCAAGGCCGGGCGGTCTTCTCTCCCATCAAGGAGGTCAAACGCTTCATTCCCAGTTACAACGCCAACGACCGCACACGTACCTTTCTCAAGGTGCAGGACGGTTGCGACTATTTCTGCTCGTTCTGCACCATTCCCTTGGCCAGGGGCCGCAGCCGGAGCGCTACCATCGCGGAGACCGTAGCCCACGCGCGTGCGATCGCAGCTTCGGGTGTGCAGGAGATCGTGCTCACCGGCGTCAACACAGGGGATTTCGGGAAGTCGACCTCCCCGGGGTCGACGACCATGGGGAAGGAGGACTTCCTCGGCCTCATCCACGCCCTCGACGAGGTGGAAGGCATCGCGCGCTTCCGGATCAGCAGTATCGAACCGAACCTATGCCACGACGGGATCATCGACCTCGTGGCCAACAGCAAGCGCTTCGCACCGCACTTCCACCTGCCGTTGCAGAGCGGCAGCGATGTGATCCTGGAACGCATGCGGCGTCGCTATGACACTGCGCTATACGCCGATCGGGTATACCGTATCAAGGAGCGCATGCCACATGCCTGCATCGGCGTGGACGTGATCACCGGCACACCGGGCGAGACCGAGGAGGAATTCCTGCGGACCCATACTTTCCTGCGCAGCATCCCGGTGGACTACCTGCATGTCTTCACCTACAGTGAACGGGCCAACACGACCGCCGTGCGCATGGACGAGGCGGTACCGATGGCGGTGCGACGCGAACGCACCAAACAACTGCGCATCCTCAGCAGCAAGTTGCAACGTGTGTTCTACGAACGACACGTGGGCAGTACACGACCGGTCCTCTTCGAACACGGCGATGGGGCCCTACCATCCTCCACCGTGGAAGGATATACCGATAATTACCTGCGTGTTTCCATACCATTCGATGCGATGGTGATGAACACAGTGGTCCCGGTGACACTGGAACGGATCAATGGTGAAGGACAATTCACAGGCCCGGTCGGGGCGTTCCGGCCATCTGAACCCCTGATCGCCTGATCGGCACGATCGGTATGTATCCAACCATCTACCACGCCCTCTTGGACCTCACCGGCATCGACCTGCCGTTCCTCCGGTTCATGAACAGTTTCGGCTTCTTCGTGGCCTTGGCCTTCGTGGTCGCCAGTTGGACCTTGAGCCTCGAGTTGCGTCGTCGAGAACGTTCGGGACTACTCAAGACCTCTGTCCGCAGGATCACTGTGGGCGCAGCGGCTACACCCCTTGAACTGCTCACCAATGCTGCTATCGGGTTCGTACTTGGCTTCAAGGCCCTCTATCTCCTGTTGAACTTCGAGCGTGCCACAGCCGACCCACAAGCGTTCCTCCTGAGCGGCATGGGCTCCTTGATCGGCGGTCTTCTGGGGGCAGGGCTGCTCGCCTACCTGAAATGGCATGAGAAGAACAAGGCGAAGTTGGCCACGCCGAAGGTGGAGGAGGTCCGGATGCAACCCTCGGACCATGCGAACAACATCACCCTCACCGCGGCCCTCTGGGGGATCATCGGTGCCAAGTTGTTCCATTGGCTGGAGAATCCCGATGAATTCGTTCATTTCATCCAAGACCCTAGCGGCGACAAGATCTTCAGCGGATTGACCATGTACGGCGGATTGATCCTCGCCGGTGCCATGGTCATGCGCTACTTCAAACTCCACGGGATCCCCGTCTGGCAAGGTGCGGACAGTGCGGCCCCAGGCGTGATGATCGCTTACGGGATCGGTCGCATCGGATGTCAAGTTAGCGGGGATGGTGACTGGGGGATCGTGAACACCACCTTCCTAGGGCCGGGACCCAAGTGGTTCTGGCAGTACGACTATCCCAACAATGTGAACAGCGTGGGCGTGGCGTTGATCGATGGACGACCCTGCTTCGATGGCTATTGCACCGTGCTTCCCGAGACCGTATGGCCCACTCCTTTGTATGAGACCATCGTGAGCGTTGCCCTCTTCTTCCTGCTCTGGTCCTTGCGCGAACGCCTTCGGCCTGCCGGTATGATCTTCTTCCTCTATCTCTTCCTGAACGGCCTGGAGCGCTTCTTCATCGAGAAGATCCGCGTGAACGTGGAGGTGTTCGGCCACATCACGCAAGCCGAGATCATCTCCACGGTGTTGATGATCGTCGGCATCGGCGGCATGCTCTGGCTTCGGAAGACCAAGACCCTATCCCATGAACCTGGAACAACTCACTAAGCAGGTCGAATCGATCTGCGTCGAAATCGCTGCTTTCATCCGCGAGGAGGCACCCAAGTTCACCGAGGCGGAGGTGAATACCAAGAGCGCCAACAACCTGGTGACGCACGTGGACCACACGGCCGAGGACCGCATCGTTGAGGCCTTGGAGAAGCTGTTGCCCAATGCGGGCTTCATCGCCGAGGAGGGCAGTGGTGAGCAAGGCGTGGGTCTCAACTGGATCATCGATCCGCTGGATGGCACCACCAACTTCGTACATGGCGTGCCGTGCTACTGCATCAGCATCGCCCTGGTCGATGGCACCGAACCTTTGCTGGGCGTGGTGCACGAGGTCACCCGCGATGAGCGCTTCACGGCCTGGAAGGGCGGCGGCGCCTACTTGAACGGCAAGCCCATCCGCGTATCAGCCCGCAAGGAACTACAGGACAGCCTGCTCGCCACGGGCTTCCCCTACGACGACTTCGGCTATGAGGCCGAATACATGGACCTGCTGCGCGAACTGATGCACCGCACCCGCGGCATCCGTCGCCTGGGAAGCGCGGCCGCCGACCTGGCCTACGTGGCCTGTGGCCGTTTCGAGGCCTTCTACGAGTACGGCCTCAACAGCTGGGACGTAGCGGCCGGTGTGCTGTTGGTCCGCGAAGCAGGCGGTAAGGTCAGTGGCTTCCTGCCGAGCAAGGACCCCGTGTTCGACGAGGAGATCGTGGCCAGCAACAGCGCCATCCACGACGAGCTCTTGGAAGTGATCGAGCGCAACTGGCAACGGCAGGATTCATAACGATAACCCTGAAAACGATGAACGCCCCGGAGACCCCGGGGCGTTCGTCGTTCCTGTGCCAACCGATCAAAGACCCTCAGCGAATTGCTGGAACTCCTCGAGCGTGGTGGGCGAGAAGGATAGGTCCACACTCAGTCCAGCCGTCACCGTGGTGGTCACAGTGGCCCAGGAATAACTGCCACCGAGGTTCGACAGCGCGACGATCTGTACGTTGATACCCACTGGTACCTGATAGCTTCCCCCGGTTGCAAAGATGTTCGTACCGGAAGCGTACATCGTGGTGAGGCTGTTCATGTCCGGGAAGATCAGCCAGACCAAGGTGTTGCTATCGTTGTGACCTTCAGGACAAACTGCCTGCAGGCCGGTGATCGGCGACTGGTCCATGAAGTAGTCGCAGTTGATCCAGCCCAACGAATCATTAGGGAAATTGTAGGACAGGGAGTCCTGGCCTAGGCCACCTGCGTTCCCGAAGGGATCCCAGGTGATGATACCATTACCGTCCACGTTGCCGCTGAACAGTTGCATGTTGGGGTCCACGCCGTTGGGGGCAGGCACGTTCACAAAGCCCGCATTCTCCGCCAAACGCAGCTGTTGGCCACCCTGGGTCACGTTCAGGAAATACTGCCCCCCGCTGACCAAGGGGCGCAGCTGCCCGTTGTCGTTGCCCAAGGTCCGCTTGTTCAGCCACAGCATGTCACCTACGGTGAGTGCCTCCACCAGTTCCACCTGCACGGACCCGGTCACGACAGCGCCGGCCTGCGTGCGGAACGCGTTGGGCGGGAAGAACATGGTCACACCGTCCTGCCCAATGATAGATCCACCGGTACCGGCATTCAACGTGAACAGCTGTGTGGCATCCTCCACATGCTGATCGAAGATGGCCAGCATCGCGTTCGTGGTAGGTGTGCTTGGGACGTTTGGCGTAGCGGCCTCGTCCTCATCCTTCTTACAACCGACGAAGAGCGCGACCGAGAGCATGGTCGCCAAAAGGAACCGTTCCGTGGACATGGGCAGAGGGTTATGGGGATGGTGAGTTCCATCCATAGACGTACACGGGATCCCTAACGCTGAGGTTGGGTCGCGCTCAGAATTTCCTTACCGCCCTGATCGATGAGACGCATACCCACCATGGTCAGCCCGGCCACCACCAACAACACCTCGAAACCCATCTTGTATCCGAAGAGCAGGGTCTCCGAGTTCGCACGTATGACATAGGTGATGAGCGGTGCGGCGATGCACACCAGCGGTACCCACCTCTCCACGGGCCGCCCATTGAAGAACAGCCCGTAGGCGAACAGCCCCAACAAGGGGCCGTAGGTGAATCCGGCGATATCGAAGAGGGTCTTGATCACGGTGGGTGTCGCCAGCCAATGGAAATAGAGGATGAACAGCAGGAACAGCGCTGCCATTGCAAGGTGGACCCACTGCCGCACTTGCTTTTGCCGGGCATCATCCCAGCCACGGTCCCTGATACCGATCAGATCGATGCAGGTGCTGGCGGTGAGCGCGGTCAGGGCACCGTCCGCACTGGGGAACAGCGCGCTGATGAGGCCGATGATGAAGAACAGGCCCAGCCAAGGTGGGAAGTGTTGGAGCGCCAGCGTGGGGAACACGTCGTCCGACCGCTGGGGAAGTTCGATCCCTTGCTGACCGGCATAGAGATAGAGCAGCGCACCGAGCAATAGGAACAAGAGATTGGCACCAAGTAGGATCACACTGAAGGTGCGCATGTTCTTCTTGGCTCCGCCCACGGTGGCCACGCTCAGGTTCTTCTGCATCATCTCCTGGTCCAGTCCGGTCATGGCGATGGTGATGAACATACCGGCCAACACCTGCTTCAGGAAGAACCCATCGCTGCGCCAATCGGTGTCCAGTACACGCGTCATCCCGCTTTCAGTGAGTCTGGTCGACCATTCGCCCATGCCCGGTGCTTGGATGATGTAGACGATGGTGCCGACCAAGGCCCCGATCATGAACAGGGTCTGCAGGGTATCGGTCCAGACGATCGTCTTCACCCCGCCTTTCAAGGTGTAGAGCACGATCATCAGCATCACCACAAAAGCCGTGACCGCGAAGGGCGCACCCATGGCATCGAGCACGAAGAGCTGGATGACGTTCAGCACCACAAAGATCCGGATGGTGGCACCGGCCAGACGGCTGAGGATGAAGAAGGACGCGCCCGTGCGATAACTCGTCATACCGAAGCGCTCGCGCAGGTAGCCATAGATGCTTGTAAGGCCCATGCGGTAGTAGAGCGGTAGCAGGATGCCGGCCACGATCCAATAGCCGATGGCAAAACCGAGCACCAGTTGGAAATAGCTCCAGCCCTTGGCCTGCACCATGCCGGGCACGCTGATGAAGGTGACCCCGCTGAGGCTGGTGCCGATCATGCCGAAGGCCACCACCCACCATAGGCTCTTGCGTTCGCCGCTGTAGAAGGCATGCTCACCGGCTCCGCGGCTGGTCCACCATGCGATGCCCAGCAGGAGCAGGAAATACCCGGAGACGATGGAAAGCAATAGCGCAGGGCTCATAGCGCGAAGAAAGCGTCACCAAGGCAGCAAAGCGAAGCGATCAAAGGCGAAGTTGTGCGGGGTGGACTGTTGGTGGCCGAACGACCGGGCATTCGCGCTAATGGGCGGAAAACCTACCTTCGATGGTACACTGCGCTAGGCCGATGACCAGTACGTTCACTCACCCCGCGACATGATCCGACTTCTTCACCTCCTTATCGTGTGCCTTGGCTTGGGCCAATTCGCGGCTGCTCAGACCTACCAGCGCCTCATCCAGCCGGACAAGTATTGGGAGATCATGTGGTGTGATCGCACGCTTATCTGCAACGTTTACGCTGGCTTTCGGCAATACTTCGAAGGTGATACACTGATCAACGGTCAGACCTATGCCAAAATGTACGGTCAAGCGCTCATCAGTCCGTGGGGGACCAACCCCTACTGCCCACCTTTCGGCGTGTCACCGAACAGCTTCTTGATGTGGGACTTCCTTCGAGAGGATACCGTGGCACAACGGATCTACCGCTACGAGCCAAATGACGGGACGGAAACCCTGGTCTTCGATCTGACCATGGAGGTAGGGGATACCTGGGAAACCATGCCTGGCGACATTGTTCAGCTCGATAGCATTACGACCGACGATTCCTGGGATGGGTTCGAGCGTCGTGTCTTCCATTTCGAGCTTTGTAAGTTCGTAGAAGGTATCGGCACGGTTGGGTCATGGGGTGTATTTGGCCCTCCATCAATGCATCCTGCTCACTGTAGCGTGCTATACTGCTTTGAGCATATTGGCTTCACCCAAGGAGGATGCAGCGGCCCCTTATCCACTTACGACCAAAGCGCCGAGAAGGATCCTGCTCCCCACCCCAACCCCGCTTCGGACCTCATCCATATCCCTTCAGTGGGGATCGGTCCGGCGCAGGTGTTCATCCACGACCAGCTGGGCCGCTTGGTCCTGCGGCACGATCGGCTCAAAGGGAATGCGAACGTCGATATCCGCGCCTTACATCCCGGCGCCTACAGCTATCGCGTGTTGGCACAGGACGGTTCAACACTGACCGGCCGCTTCGAGGTGATGCGCTAGGCATCTGTTCCGTCGAACTTACCTGTTGGCGATGAGTTTGGTGAGGCCAACGCCGCCTCACGGACCCTGCATCGCGCGTGATCCGCGATCTTCAGCCCGTGGAACGCACCGCTCTCGAACGTCCGATCCTTCTGTTGGCTGTGCTGTGGTACCTCATCACGGCATGGTTCAGCACGGGCTACCTCCATGGCGATGAGCATTACCAGATCCTGGAATTCGCTGGTTCCATCGCTGGCTGGAACCGACCGGAGGACCTGGCCTGGGAGCACGCAGCGCGCATCCGGCCAGCATTGCAACCCATATTGGCCTACTTGTTCCTCTCGGGCGCCGAGTGGTCAGGCTTGAGCGACCCGTTCATCCAGGCCTTCCTGCTCCGCGCGATCAGCGGGCTTCTCGCTGTGTTCCTGCTCCACCGCATGTGGAGGACCGTCCGCCATCTCCTTGCCTCGGAACTGCATACCGCCTTTCTCGCGCTCACGCTCTTCCTCTGGTTCATGCCGATGCTCGGTGTGCGCTTCTCCTCGGAGAACTGGTCCGGGCTCTTGCTGCTGCCGGTCATGAGCGCCGCTATGGCTGGGCGGGTAGCAGCACGCGACCTATTCCGCATGGGGGTGTTGCTCGGACTGGCATTCCAGTTCCGCTACCAAGTGGCCTTGTGTGCCATGGGACTGTTCGCGTGGTATGCGTTCGTGCAACGGGCACCCCGACAACACCTTGTGATGGGGGCGTTCGGCTTCCTGATCGTGTTTGCTGCCGGTCTCATCGTGGACCGATGGTTCTATGGGGAATGGGTGGCGGCGGCGTGGAACTACCTGCGCTACAACGTGGTCGATGGTCGCGCAGCAGAATATGGCACGGCGCCGTGGTACCACTACCCCTACCTCATTTTTCGCTTCGCATTCTTCCCGATCGGGATCATCATCCTCCTAGCTACTGCGGCGGGGCTTTACCTGGAACGACGCGGACCGTTGACCTGGGCGTTCATTCCATTCCTGCTGGTACACATGGCGCTCGCCCACAAGGAACTGCGCTTCCTGTTCCCCTTGGTTCCGTGGGTGCCCTTCATGATCCTCCGGGTATGGGGTGCGATCGCGTCACCTGTTCGTGAACGAACGTGGGTCCGATGGACGATGGGTGCCTGGTGCGTGGTGAACACCATCGCACTCGTGGTCGCAAGTGTGACACCCCAGGCAACGGGCAGGGCGGACATCATGGCGTTCGTTCGAAGCCGGTCCATTGGCACCCGTACGGTGGTGAACGTAGGTCCAAAAGCAGATCCGTTCGACCCTTGGAATGGGCTGGTGGCCCGCTTCTATCGGCCTGAGGTCTTGGACATCCGGAAATGGGAAGGGCCTGATGCGGATACGTTGATAGCCCCTTCGCTGTTCATTCTTGAGCGGAGGCAGTGGGAGACCGGACCTGTGACCCAATGGGCCGAACAGCACGGGCGCGAAGCGCTGACCACCTCCTATGCTCCCAGCCTTCGGCCCTTGCTCAAGCTCTACGGTGGCATCAACCTGCAGGATGAACTGATCGTGCTGGGCCGGCGCTGAATCGCCGACAACTGATGAAAAGGGATCTTCCTCTCGTCCGGGATCGACGACCACCAGTGGAAACATACGATGCCAAGGAGCATCAGTACCGAACGCAGCTCAGCCGGGCTTAAAGGCCGATGAAACCGAAGCGGTAGCGCTTGCCCCCATTGTGCATGGTGGCCATGATCACCAGGTCGCCATGAAGGTTGAAGAAGAACTGTGGCGAGAGGCTCATCTCGAACACGGCCCCTTGATGCAGGTTGAACAACGGCAGGCCATACTTCCGGTCGATGTAGGCCAGCTTGCCATCAGGCTCGATGACGTGCAGGAAGGTGCCGTGCATGGTGGCTGGATCGAAGGCCTTGTGCTTCACATAGCGGGTGCCGTCCGGCTCTTCCCAATTGGCGGGCGGTATCGATGGAACCGACAGTTCCGTGTTGTTCCAAAGCACGTAGAGGCGATCGTTCCGCAAGTGGTACACCACGGATCCATACTCATCCACCCCGGTGGTATTGCGCACTTCCTGTCGCTTGTCTATGCCCTGCCACCACACCGGGTCACCCGTTCTAGGGTCCAAGCAGAGCACCAGCAGATCGCCATAGTTCCAACTGTAACTGAACTGCATGGGTGATGAGCCTGCAATGGTCTTGTTCTCGGTCCTGACCTGTTCCATCAATACCAGGATGCGACCATCGCTACGGTGAAGGACATCCTTGATCCCGAAGTCATCCAGCCGGGCCTTGTCGGTATTCGCCGCGTTGCGTTCGCCACTGAAATGGGCCACCATATCGGCGGGCCAAGCCTGCATCCGTGAGGTCTCCAGATCCAGACCGTAACCGAATCGAGCGAAGAAGGAACCGTGCAGTTCCTTGCTGTACGCCGATGGCTTGGTGGTATAGGTGGCATAGACCACGCAGGCATTGGCCGGGTCGAAACCGAGATGCACATCCTCCAGTTCCATCCCCTCGGGTCCGGTCACTGGATGTGACTTCCAAGAGCCCTTGCCATCGTAGCCATAGAGGCGGTACACCCAGAGGGGCTTCTGCCAGCTTTTCTTGTAGAGGTAGGCCCGACCCACATCATCCACGGCCACCTGCTGTGCAGCCCCTCGATCCGCCTCGAACTCCAGTTCCTGTTCATGGGCCCATAGCTTCTCGACCTGGGGAAGGCCATAGCACGTGAGCCGCAACTTTTCCATCGTGCCTTTCACGAACGGCAACTCGGAAAGGACCATCAACTTGGAACCATTGGAGGAGAAGGACCAACGATACGTGCCCCGGTTACCCATCTTCTCCGCCTTGATCACATCCAGGGTGGCCAATTCCTTCAGCGACCCACCAAGGTCGAGTTCATGGAGCTTCAGTGTATGTTCCCCTGCCGCCTTGTTCCAATGTGTGACGAAGGCATAGATCACACCGTTCACCACGGTCACATCGTCCAAGAACTGGGCATCGCCCATCACACCCACATTGAAAGGCACCTCCACGGTGGCTTGATGGGCCAAGGAACCATCGTAGTGTTCCAGCCAATAGTGCTTCACCGTGGTGGCATCCTCACTGGCACGGAGCAATACGAACCCGTCGTCACCCAGCGCCAGCATGCGTTCGATCCGACGCTCAGGATGGTCGTTGGTGGCGGGTGGACCCCACCGATAGACGGGCTCCTGGGCCTGTACGAACGAGGACAGGACGACCGCTGAAAGGACAAGAAGTTGCTTACGCATGCAGACCTATTTCGGCGTACAGGTGGAATTGTATTCGGCGATGATCTCCATGATCCGGAGCATGCCATAGCCATCCTCCTTGTTGGCCACCTTCGCAGCAAGGTCCTTGTTCTCGGCCACGTACTCGCTCATTTTCACCGGGAACTTCAACGCGAAGTAGTCCAACGAACGCGGCTTCTCATCGCCGGGCTTGTTCAGGACCATCTTACTGGGGTAGAGTCGGGCCATGTACTCCTCCTCCGATTCATTGGGCAGCTTCTGCATCATGGCATAGTTCTCGGCCCGGTCGTACCACACGTACTCGTTGATGCAACCACCCTTCACGAGCAGGTTGGCCCGGACAGCGGAGCCAATGAGCCCACCACTGTAATTGATGCAGTGATAGACCTTGTCCGCAATACCATATTCCTTCAGGTCGGAGGTCTTGTACTTCACCTTGCTCTTCTTGTCCTCCTGGCTGGCGAAGAAGAGTACTTCGTTCTGCATCTCATAACGGTTCTGGAACTTGATGTACCCATCCGTTCGGGCACCTGAAGCGTCAATGACGTAACCCGGATAGAGATCACCCATCCGATAGACGGACGGGTCCCAGTTCTGGGCCAGAGTGGCCATGAATGGAAGTATCAGGAGGGTGAGGACTGTGGAAATGCGGGTCATGTGTGCTGATATGGGGAGCGAAGGTAGGTCTGCCCGGAAGTCGGTCGACGGGATCTGTACACGCAAGTGTACTGAAGGTTCGCTGGTAAACCCGAAGGACGCTCGGAACGGGCTACTTTTGCCGTTCATGGCGCTCTCATCTTCGTTGTTGGAACAGGCCGTGGACCAGTTGGCCACGCTACCTGGCATCGGCAGACGCACCGCCATGCGACTCGCGTTGGACCTCCTGCGCCGTGAGGTGCATGAAGTGACCCGCTTCAGCGATGCCATTCGCAAATTGCGCGAGGAGGTCCGCTACTGCGAGGAATGCTGCAACATCAGCGACCAACCCCGATGCACGATCTGCCAGGACCCTGGTCGCGATGCTGGGCTTGTATGTGTGGTGGAGGACATCCGCGATGTGATCGCCATTGAGAACACACGCCAGTACAAGGGACTTTACCATGTGCTCGGGGGGGTCATCGACCCGATGAACGGAGTGGGTCCCGACGACCTGCATACACTGGAACTCTTCACGAGGGTGCAGACCGGCCCTGTTCGCGAGGTGCTACTTGCTTTGGGTGGTACCTTGGAAGGCGATACCACGGGCTTCTACCTCAACCGCAGATTGGCCGGCATGGGCGTCCTGGTCACCACCATTGCACGAGGCATCAGTGTTGGCAGCGACCTCGATCAGGCCGATGAGATCACCTTGGGCCGTAGTATTGCCGACCGCAAACCCTACGAATCGGGCCAGCGCCGATAGCCCCCTTTCACCGAGGTCCATGCCCGCATGAAATTGTCCGTTGTCATCGTCAACTACAACGTGCGAGCCTACCTCGAGCAATGCCTGCGTACCGTATACACGGCGTTGGAGGGTGTAACGGGCGAGGTGTTCGTGGTGGACAACTTGAGCACCGACGGCAGTGTGGAGATGGTGCGGGAGAAGTTCCCTCAGGTGCACCTGATGGCGAACCAGGAGAACGTGGGATTCTCACGTGCCAATAACCAGGCCATCCGTGTGGCCAAGGGCGAGTATGTACTGCTGCTCAACCCGGATACCGTGGTGGGCGAGGACGTCTTTCAAAAGGTGGTGACCTTTCTGGATGCACATCCCAAGGCGGGTGGCTTGGGCGTGAAGATGATCGATGGTACCGGTCGATTCCTTCCTGAGTCGAAGCGAGGTCTTCCCACCCCACAAGTAGCCTTCTTCAAGATCATCGGGCTTACGCGGCTGTTCCCCAAGAGCCGCATCTTCGGCAGGTATCACCTGGGGCACCTTCCTGAGGACAAGGCGGCGCCCATCGAGATCCTCTCAGGTGCATGCATGTTCTTGCGAAATCGCACGTTGACGGAAGTAGGCCTATTGGACGAGAGCTTCTTCATGTATGGAGAGGACATCGACCTCAGCTATCGGATCACCCTGGGAGGCTACGAGAATTGGTACTTCCCTGACGCTCGGATCATCCACTACAAGGGAGAGAGCACCAAGAAGAGCAGCGTGAACTATGTGTTCGTGTTCTACAATGCCATGGCCATCTTCGCCCAGAAGCACTTCACACAGCGTAGTGCAGGCATCTTTCCCGCGCTCATCAATGGCAGCATTTACTTGAGCGCCGCAGCCGCGATCGCAGCTCGCTTCCTGAACCGCACCTTGTTGCCGGTGTTGGATCTACTGTTGGTGGTCGTGCTGTTGGCCTTGGCCCCGGTGGTCCCACAGCGGTGGCCCATCATCCAGGAACTTGGTACTGACGTGTTGATCGGAGCGTTCGTGGTGGGTTGGTCCGCGTTGTTCGGCGCCTACGACCGTCCACTAAGGTATGCGTCATCGCTCATGGCCATGGGCGCCATGGCCTGCCTGGCATTGACGATCGGGTGGTTGGGCTCGGGTGAGACCCAGGATGCCGTTGAAGTAGCCCTCCTGTGCGCTTGGATGGGTGTTGGGGCATTGGTGGTACGCGTCCTGTTACAACTCCTACGGATCAAGGGGTTCGGCATGCGGCGCAAGGAACGGGAACGCATTCTTGCCATCGGTTCACCTGCCGAGACCAAACGCGCGTTGGCGCTTCTTTGGCAGACCCATTTCGGCCTCGGCCGGACACTTACTGTGCTTCCTGGCGGGCATGAGGCTTCTCCTGGACAATTGGCACGTATAATCTCCCGTGAGCGCATCGGTGAAGTGGTGTTCTGCGCCAAGGATATGCCTTGGGCCACCATGATCCAGAGCATGGAACGACTTCGCGATCTCGGTGCGGAATTCAAGATCGCCCAGCCTGAAGGTGAGTTCATCATCGGCCCCAGCAGCTTGGAGAGTTTACAGGACCTCTTCGTCCTGGAAAAGTACTCCGTGCGCGACCCGGCCGTGCGGCGCATCAAACGCATATTGGACGTGCTATCAAGCACCCTCATATGTATCGCTGCCCCGCTCCTACCACTCGTGGCTCAACGACCCGGTCATGTTCTACGCGAGGCATGGGCCGTTCTGCTCGGCCATCGAACATGGGTCGGTTATGCCGGCCCGCTGCCACGGGATGTCCGTCTTCCGAAACTGCCACCAGCCGTTCTTGGACCTCTTCCGGAGGAACAACTTCCTATGGACCGAGCGCTGTTGGACCGGGTGAACATCCTTTATGCCAAGGATCATCATCCCTTCCGCGACCTTGTGATCATGATCAAGGGCCTACGCACGTTGGGTGTAAGATGATCGGTACCAACTGAGCGGGCATCGTTACCTTTGACCGGTGCCCGAAAAGGGCTGTGAGACCATGTCGCAGATCGATATCCTGTTGCCCAAGATGGGCGAAAGTGTGGCTGAGGCCACCATCATCAAGTGGTTGAAGAACGAGGGCGATCGGGTGGAAGCCGATGAACCCTTGGTGGAGATCGCCACGGACAAGGTGGACAGCGAAGTACCTGCCCCAGAGGCTGGTATCGTGCTCAAGCGGTTGGTGAACGAAGGTGACGTGGTGAAGGTTGGACAACCGATCGCTCAGATCGGCAGTGCAGTTGGAGCGGCCGCACCAGCACCTGTTACGACGGCAGCGACCGGTGTTGGTGCACAAACGCTTATCCCCTCCGGCAACGGTCGTTCAGCTCCTGCATCGGTGGGACCATCCGGCCCGGTCGAACGCAACGGACCCAGTGGCAAGTTCTACTCTCCTTTGGTCCGGAACATCGCCCAGAGCGAAGGGGTCTCGTTGCAGGAACTGGAAGCGATCGCTGGCAGTGGCCAAGGTGGCCGGGTGACCAAGAAGGATATCCTGGACTACTTGCCGAACAGAGCCCCTGGCGCCACCGCAGGGCCATTGCCTGCAACGAACGCACCGATATCCCCGGTTGCGACCACCGCGGCTACGGCCCCTGTAGCCACCCCGCAGGCCGCTCCCACGGTGGCCACGTCCCCGGGTGACGAACTGATCGAAATGGACCGGATGCGCAAGCTCATCGCCGACCACATGGTCATGAGCAAGCGCACAAGCCCGCACGTCACCAGTTTCGTGGAAGCCGACGTGACCAACTTGTGGCTGTGGCGCGAGCGGATCAAGAAAGCGTTCGAACAACGTGAAGGTGAGAAGCTCACCTTCACCCCGGTCTTCATCATGGCCATTGTTCAGGCCATCAAGGAGATGCCCATGGTGAACGTCCAAGTGGATGGGTACACGATCATCAAGAAGCGGGATATCAACATCGGTATGGCAGCTGCGATGCCCAATGGCAACCTCATCGTCCCGGTGATCAAGAACGCTGACCAACTCAACCTGGTGGGTATGGCCCGCAAGGTGAACGACCTTGCCAATCGAGCGCGACTGGGGAAACTATTGCCTGACGAGATCAGCGGTGGCACCTACACCGTGACCAACGTGGGCACCTTCGGCAACGTGCTGGGAACCCCGGTGATCAATCAACCACAGGTCGCGATCATGGCCACGGGGGCCATTCGAAAGAAGCCGGCCGTGATCGAGACCCCACAGGGCGACATGATCGCGATCCGGCATCAGATGTTCCTTTCCCATTCCTACGACCATCGCGTGGTGGACGGGGCGCTCGGCGGACGTTTTGTAAGGCGGGTGGCCGATATCCTTGAAGCTTGGTCCATGGACCAAGGGTACTAGGACCCTACCTGATGGAAAATCCTACATTTAGCCGCCCTACGCCTTTTTCTGAACCTGAATGCATCCACCCATGACGAACGGCTACGCTGCCTTAGCCATCATCGGCCTTACGCTTGGCTCCCTCCCGGCCAGCGGTCAAGGAGAGAACACGTCCTTCAACTGGAAGTTCGAGGAGGCCAACAAGTTGATGGAGGAGAAGTTGTACAACCAAGCGGCGGACATTTGGAGTGAACTGCTTGCTACGGACGGGGAGAACGCGAACTTGAGCTATAAGTTGGGCTATTCGTTCTTCCATTCATACAATCAGAAGAGCAAAGCCCTGCCTCACTTGGAACGGGCTTCACAGGCACGTTCGTCGGGCAAGTACGGCGGGTTCAATACCACGGGCTACGACCCTTTCGATGCCAAGGAGCGCAATGCCCCGGTGGAGGTGGATTATTACTTGGGTCGCGCCTACCACTTGAACAACGAGTTCGACAAGGCGGACCGGTTCTATCAGAAGTTCCTCGACGAGGTGGATGAGAAGCATGCACTTCGATCCGCGGCTTCCCGTGGTAAGGAGCAGACGGCGAACGCCCGCCTGCTGAAAGCCAATCCCGTCGCATACACCGTATCCAACGCAGGCAACATCATCAATGGTGATCACCCGGATTTCAGCCCGGTGCTCTCGGTGGACGGGAACGCGTTGTTCTACACGTCGCGGCGCATCCGGCCGGATAGCTCCAACGGTAGTATCATCGACCCCATTGCCGGATTGCCATACGAGAACATCTATGTGAGCTATAAGGACCGGGATGGCAATTGGCAAGCACCTGAACTGCTCAACATCAACCCTGCCGGTGCAGGTCACTTGGCATCGGCCAATGTGGCCGCGGATGGTCAGACCCTGTTCATCTATCGGGATGATGGGGGCGATGGCAATATCTACGAGAGCAAACTCGTGGGTGAGGTCTGGAGCGACCCGGTCCTGATGGGGAGCGATATCAATACCAAGGCCTGGGAGACCCATGGTGCGCTGACCGCTGATGGGAACACCTTCTACTTCATCAGCGATCGCAAGGGCGGTATGGGAGGACGCGACATCTACCGCGTGGTACGCCTTCCCGATGGCACGTGGAGCAAGGCGCAGAACTTGAGCAACACCGTGAACACCGCCTACGATGAGGATGGAGTGTTCATCCACCCCAACGGGCGTACGCTGTATTTCAGTTCCCAGGGTCACAACTCCATGGGTGGCTTCGACATTTTCTACACGGAGCAACAGGATGATGGTAGCTGGTCAACGTCCCAGAACCTGGGCTACCCACTGAACACCGTGGATGATGATGTCTTCTTCATCACTACTGCTGATGGCCGTCGCGGCTACTTCAGCAGTGACCAGATCGGAGGTTATGGAGAGAAGGACATCTACTTCGTGGACCTGCCGAACGAACTCGAGGCAGAAGGGCTTACCGTGCTCAAGGGATTCATCATCCCCCCACCGGGCGAAAGCCTCCCTCCCTCCACCATCCTCTATGTGACCGATAAGAGCACGGGCGAGGTGAAGACCTACAAGCCTCGGCAGCGTGATGGGGTGTACGTAGCGATACTGCCCCCCTGTAAGGAGTACAACCTCGACTACCGGGTGAACGACCAGACCGTACACACCGAGGACATCTTCGTGGAGTGCGAGAGTTCCTACCAGGAGATCAACAAGGAGATCTACTTGAACCCGGTCTCTCTGGCAGGACCTGCGAGCATCGTGGACCTACCGAAAGGGTCGCCCCCAGGTAAGAAGGAGAAGGGTGAACCGGTGAAGACATTGCCCGACGGCACGGTCGCCACTGTGGCCGCTGGCGACCCCAAAAAGGCACAGGACCCGAAGAAGGCCTTGACCGATGCCGAACTGAAGGAAAAGGGTGAGAAACACGTGGCCCCCGATGCGAGCTATGCGGACGAGTTCACGAAGTTCTATGCCTACAACGCCAAGGACATCGACCAGAACGATGCGCGTTGGAAACAGTTCGTGGATGTGGTCGTTGGCTTGATCGAGAAGAACGGAGAGGCCAAGGTGGTCATCGAGGCATCCGCTTCCAAAGTACCCACCAAGACGTTCGGAACGAACGAGAACCTGAGCCGTCAACGGATGGAGGACGCGCGAGCCCGTTTGGTGGAGGCTGTTACCGCCCGCGGCAAGGACGCCAATAAACTGATGTTGGAAGCCGTGAACAACCTGGTGCAAGGCCCGCGTTACTCGGGGGACTACCAGAGCACGGATAAGTATGGGAAGTTCCAATACGCCAAACTGAAGGTGCGCTAGACCTGGCACCCGACCTTCGCAAGAACCCCGGCGTGCTGTCGGGGTTCTTGCTTTCACACCACATAGCCTTATGCCCCTCGAACTGATCCGTCCACTCGCATTCTTCGATCTCGAAACGACCGGGACCCGGATCGGGCGGGATCGCATCGTGCAGATCGGCATCGTGACCCTATCACCGGATGGCAGCCGAAGCAGTTACCAGACCCTTGTGAACCCGGGAATTCCGATCCCCCCGGAGGCTACTGCGGTCCATGGGATCACCGATGAGACCGTATCCGACGCGCCCCCGTTGGAAGCTGTGGCATCGATCGTGCTACGCGAATTGGAGGGTTCTGACCTGGCCGGCTTCAACCTACTGCGGTTCGATATCCCGTTCCTGGCGGAAGAGTTCTTCCGAATAGGCGTGGAATGGGACCAGCTCAGCGTCCGCGTCGTGGATGTTCAGCGCATCTATCACCAGATGGAGCCTCGGAACCTGAGCGCTGCTGTGAAGTTCTATTGTGCCCGCGAACACACAGGAGCGCACGATGCCTTGGCCGATGTGGAGGCAACAGCCGATGTACTTCTAGCCCAGTTGGAACATTATGGCGAACGCCTCAAGGGGGACGTGGAGTTCCTTGGCGAACTCAGTGGGGATCGTAAGCGTTCACCGGATCCCTCAGGCAAGTTGCGCTTTGACGACCAGGGAATGGTCTGTCTGGGTTTCGGCAAATATTCCGGATGGACCTTGGAGAACATCGGCCGCAACGACCCGGGCTACCTCCAGTGGTTGATGACGAAGGCCGACCTGCCTGGTACTACCTTGGCGGTGATGCGCCAGGCACTTGCCGACCAAAACCAGTGAACCCATGAAGATCGTCTGCATCGGCAGGAACTACCGCGAGCATGCCAAGGAACTGGGTAACGATGTACCTACCGAGCCGGTCATCTTCCTGAAGCCTGCAAGCGCACTGGTGCCAGCCGGAGGGCCTATCCGATTACCCGCCTTCAGTGGGGATATCCACCATGAGATCGAACTGGTCTACCTCATCGCCCGTCGCAATGGGAAAGCCATCGCCGATCGGGTCACCATCGGCTTGGACCTCACCGCGCGAGACGTTCAACAACAATTGAAACAGGCTGGACTGCCTTGGGAAAAGGCCAAGTCCTTTGATGGCTCAGCCTATGTCGCAGGCACCTATGCCGAGGTCGTGAACCTCCCGGAGGGACGCCACATCGACTTCACGTTGTCCCGCAATGGCAAGTTGGTTCAACAAGGTCACAGTGGGGAAATGATCTTCGGAGTGGAGGAACTGATCGGCCACGTGGAGCGATACATGCATCTGGAGACCGGTGATCTGTTGTTCACAGGTACTCCGGCCGGGGTCGGTAGGTTGAACGCAGGTGACATTCTCCAAGGCACCTTATTGGGAGAACCCTTGTTCGAATTGCGTGTGGAGTAGCGGAACGCCGTGAACGGTACCTTTGTCCGCCCCTAGCCACGCGCAGGATCCCATCAGCATGACCAAGATCGTCCAAGTCGGTAACATCGCCTGCGGCAGCGACCAGCTCTTCCTCATCTCCGGTCCATGCGTGATCGAAACCGAGGACGTGATGTTGCGTACTGCCGAGAAGCTCAAGGAAGTGAGCGAACGCATGAAGGTGCCCGTGATCTACAAGAGCAGCTTCACCAAGGACAACCGTAGCAGCGTGGACTTCTACCAAGGCCCGGGCTTGGACGAAGGCCTGAAGGTCCTCGCCCGCATCAAGAAGGACTTTGGCTTCCCCATCCTCACCGACATCCACTACCCCAGCCAGGCCAAGCCCGCCGCTGAAGTGGTGGATGTGCTACAGATCCCGGCCTACCTGGTGATGCAGACCACACTGGTCACCGAGGCCGCGAGGACAGGCGCCGTCATCAACTTGAAGCACGCCCAATTCCTCGCGCCGGACAACATGACCAAGCCTGCCGAGAAGTGCGTGAGCGTGGGGAACGACAAGATCATCCTCACCGAGCGCGGCTACACCTTCGGATACAACGACCTGGTGGTGGACCCACGTGCCTTCTACCACATGCGGAAGACGGGCTACCCCGTGGTGTTCGACATCACGCACAGCATCCGCAAGTACGGCATCCCCAGCGCAGACCCACGCGGCGGCAACCGCGACGTGATGCCCACCATCGCCCGCGCCGGTGTGGCCGCCGGGGTGGACGGCGTGTTCATTGAAACGCACCCCGACCCCAGCAAAGCCCTCTGCGACGCCGCCAGTCAACTCTGCGTGTACGACCTGGAGGAATTCCTCAAGCCTCTGCTCGATCTCCACGCCGTGGAGGTGAAGCACCGCCACCAACGCGCCAACGCCTGATCATCGCACCCGTACCGTCGACCCCCGGGGTCGACCAATGACATCACCCCGCACCATGGAACTCTACCTCGACAGCGCCGACATCAAGGAGATCGACGAAGCCTTCAAACTCGGCTTCCTCACCGGCCTCACCACCACGCCCACCTTCATGCACCGGGGCGGGGTCACCAACATCGACAAAATGATCCTCGACCTCGCCAAGAAGGTCCCCATCCTGCAGGTGGAGGCCCTGGGCGAGACCGCAGAGGAGGTGGTGAAGGAGGCCAAGCGCCAACTGAAGATGGGCCTGAAGAAGGAGACCACCGTCTTCAAGATACCCGTGAGCCTCGAAGGCCTGCGCGCTTGCCGCATGCTCCGCAACGAAGGCATCATGGTGAACGTGCACCTGGTGTACACCATCCAGCAGGCCTACATGGCCATGCAGGCCGGTGCCAGCTACGTGTGCCCGCTCGTCGGTCGTCTGCAGGACCAGGGGCATGACGCCCTCGCCCTCGTGGAGCAGTGCGTGCGCGCCGTGAACTACTACGGCTACGACACCAAGATCATGTTCAGCAGTGTGCGCACCGTGGAGCATGTGCGCAATGCCGTGGACCTCGGCGTGCACACGATCACTGTGCCTTGGAAGCTGATGAAGCAGCTCACCGACAACCACTTCACGGCCATCGGCACCAAGCAGTTCTACGTGGACACACGCCTGATCACCATGAAGGTGAAGGACGTGCTCTCGCGCAGCAACCCGATCGTGAAGGACAGCGCCACCGTGAGCGAGGCCCTCGTGGAAATGACCAAGCATGGCTTCGGTGCGGTGATGGTGGTGGACGCGAAAGGCAAGAACCTCGGTGTCTTCACGGATGGCGGCCTGCGTCGTGGCATCGAGAAGGAGGGCAACAAGTTCCTCACGAAGAAGCTGAGCACACTGAAGTTCAACGCGCCCTTCAGCATTAGCCCCGAGGCCTTGCTGGATGAGGCCCAGAAGGCCTTCAAGGAGCACAAGGTGGATACATTGAGCGTGAGCGAGAACGGCAAGCAGCTCGGCATGCTCGACATCCAGGACCTGATGAAGGCGATCGCGGGGTAGTTCGGCGTTGTCGGTTGCCGGTTATCAGGCTGAGTCCGTAGGAGCCTGACAACCGGCAACGAACAACTGACAACCATGTCCCTCCTCCTCCCCTTCACCACCCACGGGCTCCGCACCACCGCCTCGGAGCCCGAACTCCTGCGCCGCCTGGCCCGCACCAAGGCCGTGATCTTGGACTGGGACGGCGTGTTCAACGACGGCTTCAAGGATGCCGAGGGCGGCAGTCCGTTCAGCGAGGTGGGCAGCATGGGCGTGAACCTGCTGCGTTTCGCCCTGTGGTTGCGCAACGGCCCATTGCCCAAGGCCGCAGTGATTACCGGCCAGCACAACCCCTATTCGGAGCGCTTCGCCCAGCGCGAGCGGCTGCACGGCGTGTACATGGGCTTCACCAACAAGCCCGATGCCTTCGACGCCTTCCTCGCGAAACACGGCCTGCAGGCCGAAGAAGTGGCATTCTTCTTCGACGATGTGCTGGACCTGCCCGTGGCGGCGCGCTGTGGCCTACGGGTGATGATCGGCAGCCCGGAAAGAGATATGTTCAA
>Ga0209097_10000547_pt1 | contig 36972 bp, 28 predicted proteins | sample AD_UKC052_MetaG_FD_184419 | JGI IMG/M metagenome (GOLD analysis project Ga0209097, IMG submission 184419) | Active sludge microbial communities of municipal wastewater-treating anaerobic digesters from USA - AD_UKC052_MetaG (SPAdes) (version 2) | ecosystem: Engineered > Bioreactor > Anaerobic >... | reverse complement strand
TCATCGCACTCCTGCTCCACATCGAACGCGACCGTTTCAGATTCATCCACGCCATCTTCGGCTTGGGTGTGCTGGCCGCGCTAACGGCACATGTCCTCACCAAATACACCCGCGATCGCGAACAGCGTGAACGGCTCGTGCTGGCCGAGCGTATCAGCGTGAAGGAGGATCCGGTGGTTGAAGTGCTGTTCCGCGATGTGGCTCCTTCCCTTCGGTCCGACACCGCACTCCACCGGATCATCACCTCCGGAAAGCCCTGTGCTGCTGGGGCGTTGGATGCCGCCGTCCGCAGGATCTTCTTCGGCGGTTTTTGGGAACGTTATGATGTACGGGTATTCGCGTTCGATGTGAATGGAGTGGTGCGCTGCTCCACGGATGGCACCTCGCCGCGCAGTCTGGAGCGACCCGCTTCCGCCTTCACCGACCACACCGCACTGGCCGACATGCCCGATCTGTTCTTCGAGCAAGGTGGACCCGATGGCCCCTACTACCACGCGCGCCTGGTGGTGATGCCCTCCGAGTCGGCCCAGCCCGGCCAACTGGTCATCGAACTACTACCCCGATCTGCCACGCAGGCCATGGGTTTCCCCGATCTGCTGCTCTCCGGCGATGAGCCGCTGACACGCCGCACCGAACGCTATGCCTTGGCGCGTTACGAGCGGGGCATGCTCGTGGATCGATCGCGTACGCGCGGTGTACCCCTCCAATGGACCCGTGAGCTTGGTCAAGATGGCACATTATGGTACACAGAGAATGGCACCGAGTACCTCGCTCGTGGTTCAAGGAATGGCACCTTGATCACTCTCGGCCTTCCCGTTCCATCCCTGCTGGATAAGGCCACCACCTTCAGCTACCTTTTCGCGCTCTTCTCCGCGCTGCTGGCTCTTGCCCTGCTCGTTCGGAGCATCATCAGATCCGGTGGTGTTCCTCCAATGGGCATCGGCGCGAAGGTGCGTGCCGCATTGCTATCCTTCGCTGTGATAGGTTTGATCTTCTTCGGTGCCGGGGCCAATACGCTCTTGAACCGGCAATATGTGGAGCGAAGCGAAGCTTCCATCCTCGAGAAAACGCGTTCGGCCCATGCCGAACTACAGCAGCGCTTTGACGGACACCCAGCGCTTTCTTCCAACGACGCCCGCTACCTCGAACACCTCCTCGCCGACCTGAGCAACGTGCTCTTCTCCGACATCACCGTGTATGATCGCCACGGATCCTTGCTGGCCTCTTCCCGACCGCAAGTCTTCTCCAGCGGACTTCTCGGCCCGCGCATGGATCCGGTGGCTTACACCCGCTTGGTGAACGATGGGGTTAGCGAATTCGTTCACCAGGAATCCATCGGCACAGCACAATACCAGAGCGCCTACATGCCCTTGCGAGATCGACGAGGAACCGTGCTCGGCTATCTCGCCCTCCCTTCATTCGCCGATCAGCGGCAACAAGAGCAAGAGCGCTCCGGCGTGCTCGTGGCCGTGGTGAATCTCTTCGTACTGCTCTTCGCCCTCAGCGTGCTCGTCGCCCTGTTCATCAGCAATTGGACGACACGCCCGCTCGACCTCTTGAAGCGATCCCTTTCCGCTGTTGACCTCCAAGGACAGAACACCCCGCTCCCCTACCGCGGGAAGGATGAGCTGGGCCAGCTGGTGGAAGTGTACAACCGCAAGGTGGAAGAACTTCGATTGAGCGCTGAGCGACTGGCCCGCAGCGAACGCGAAAGTGCGTGGAAGGAAATGGCGCGGCAGGTGGCCCACGAGATCAAGAACCCGCTCACGCCGATGAAGCTGAACATCCAGCACTTCCAGCACACCTGGGACCCGAACGCACCCAACGCTCGGGAAAGGTTGGACCGCTTCAGCAACAACCTGGTGGAGCAGATCGATGTGCTCAGCCGCATCGCGAATGAATTCAGCCACTTCGCCCAGATGCCCCCAGCGCATCCAACTGACCTGGACCTGGCCGAAGTAGCCGATGCCGCCGTACAGCTCTTCGCCAACACGCCCGGCTGCCCGGTCAACTTGCGCGCAAGTGGCCCTCTTCCAGTGAACGCCGATCGCGAACACCTGTTGCGCACCTTCAACAACCTGATCAAGAACGCGCAGCAGGCCATTCCAGAAGACCGCGAAGGCAAGGTGGAGGTGCATGTGCACAGCAACGGAAAGGAGGCCATCGCGGAGGTCCGCGACAATGGTTCCGGCATCACCGCCGATGCCATCGATCATGTCTTCGTGCCTCGCTTCACCACCAAGAGCAGCGGCATGGGCCTGGGCCTGCCTATGGTGAAACGCATGGTCGAGAATGCCGGTGGAAGGGTGTGGTTCACCACGGAAGAAGGCAAGGGCACGAGCTTCTTCATCGCGCTTCCCCTGCGCGGATAGCCGATACATTTGCTTCCCGGTCGGTCAACGCATTCGCTGATCCTCCGACCTTCTGATCCATGAGCTACCAGAACCTCCTCATCACCGACGCCGATAGCGTCCGCACCATCACCATCAACCGCCCCGACCAGCTCAACGCGCTCAACCGCGCCACCATCGCCGAGTTGGACCAGGCGCTGACCGAAGTGGAGGCGGACAGGGGCATTCGCGTGGTGCTGATCACCGGCAGTGGTGCGAAGGCCTTCGTGGCCGGTGCCGATATCAAGGAGTTCGCGCACTTCAGCGTGGCTGAAGGCAAGTCACTCGCCGCCGATGGGCAGAAGAAACTCTTTGACCATGTGGAGTACATGAGCAAACCGGTGATCGCTGCGGTGAATGGGTTCGCGCTCGGTGGTGGTCTAGAATTGGCCATGAGCTGCCACGTGCGCATCGCCAGCGACAACGCCAAGATGGGCCTGCCCGAAGTGAGCCTCGGTGTGATCCCCGGCTATGGCGGCACCCAACGCCTACCGCGCCTTGTGGGCAAAGGCAAAGCGATGGAGATGATCCTGAGCGCGCAGATGGTCGACGCGAACGATGCGCTGCAATGGGGCCTCGTGAACCGCGTGGTGCCACAGGACCAATTGCTCAGCACAGCCCACGAGCTAGCCGTGCGCATCATGAAGAACAGCCCCACCGCCCTCGCCGCCGCCATCCGCGCGGTGAACGCCGGCTACGAACCCGGCGCCAACGGCCTGCAACGCGAGATCGAGGAGTTCGGCAAATGCTTCGGCACCGCAGACTTCAAGGAGGGCACGAGTGCGTTCGTGGAGAAAAGGAAGGCGAACTTCACGGGAGAGAACTAGGACCAGCACCGTGAACTCCTCGGTTGTTTCCTTCCCGCCGAACTGGGTCACTCGGATTTCCCAGTTGATCATCCTCCTGCTATCCACCGTAGCCGTACCCGGAATCCTTGCTGTTGTGATCATCGGAGAATATCGGAAGTTCCCTTGGCCATTCCTGTTCTTGGTGATCTTCGGATTCTTCGCAATGATCGCGGCTTATAGGATTTTATTCCACTACCCTTCACGGGTCCGGATCGACCTCCGGACTCAGGTGATTGAATTCAGGACTTTAGTGAAAACAACTAAAGCGACCATCTCCGATATCAAGGGATACAGTTCCTCTTCATCTTCCATTCGATCGGATCAGAGACCTCACTTTCTATTTTATTTCCGGGATGGTAGCACTGTTGAGATCAGTGGTTTTGCGATCCGGAAGATTAACGACCTTGCTTCCACTCTCGCTGGACTAGATATTCAACATCTAGGGGAAGAGGACTCGTCCTACTATCCCTTTGCATCACGGCGATTGAAGTTCTTCACTTGAGCGCCCTCCGCAAACTCGCCGGCCAAACAGCCATCTACGGGCTCAGCAGCATCGTTGCGCGTTTCCTTAACTTCCTGTTGGTGCCGCTGTACACCAGCCAATTCGTCTTCGAGCCTGCCGAGTATGGGGTAGTCACCGCGCTCTACTCGTGGACGGCCCTGCTCAACGTGGTGCTCACCTTCGGCTTCGAGACCACCTTCTTCCGCTTCGCCTCCCGCACCCCTTCTCCCTCGGAGAAGGGGCTGGGGGATGAGGCTCAGGCTCCCCTCTCCTCTGGAGAGGGGTTGGGGGTGAGGTTATATTCCACCGCCACTTGGGGCCTCATCTTCCCGGCGCTCGTCTTCATGCTGCTCGGCGGACTGTTCTCCACGCAGCTTGCGGATGGTCTTCAATTCGGCGCTTACGCCAGTTCCGTGCTGATGCTCGTGATGATCATCGGCATCGATGCCATCACCGCCATCCCCATGGCGCGGTTGCGTCAACAAGGCCGGCCGTGGAAGTACGCCTTCATCAACCTGCTCAGCGTGGGTGTGAACATCGGGCTCAGCTTGTTCTTCCTGCTCTACTGCATGAAGCGCTACAACATGGGCGAGAGCAATGCGCTCATCGAGGCGGTCTACGACCCCGCGCTCGGCGTAGGCTATGTGTTCGCCATCAACCTCGTCAGCACGGCTGTGAAGCTGCTCGTATTGCTTCCCTCATGGCCATCGCTCAAAGCCCTGGACAAGGATCTGCTGCGTGCGATGGCCGCCTTCGGTGCGCCGCTGATGATCGCAGGTCTCGCCGGCATGGTGAACGAGACCGCCGACCGTGTGATCCTCAAATACCTTTTGCCGGATGACATCGCAGACCGCGAATTGGGCATCTACGGCGCGTGTTACAAGCTCGCCGTGCTCATCACCCTCTTCATCCAGGCCTTCCGCATGGGCGCCGAACCCTTCTTCTTCAGCCATGCCAAGGAAAAGAACAGCAAGGAGACCTTCGCGCGCATCATGAACATCTTCGTGGCGGTGTGCATGAGCGCCTTCCTGGTGGTGATGCTCTTCCTGGACCTCTTCAAGTGGTTCATCCCGAATCCGGCCTACCACGAAGGGCTGCGCGTGGTGCCCATCCTGATGCTGGCCAACGTGTTCCTCGGCATCTACTACAACCAAAGCGTGTGGTACAAACTCACCGACCGACCGCGCGTGGGCAGCACCATCAGCCTCATCGGTGCGGCCATCACCATCGCGCTGCTCTTCGCACTCATTCCATCACTGGGTTACATGGGCGCCGCATGGGCCACCTTGATCTGCTACGCCAGCATGGCGGTGATCAGCTACGCGTGGGGGCAGCAGCATTATCCCATTCCCTACGACGTAACCCGGATACTGCTATACATGGCGGGCGCCGTGGTGCTGTGGTGGGGGTGCGAGCAGGTGGCGTTGGAGGGGAGTATCAACTACGTGGTGCGGGCGGTCGCGCTCTTGCTTTTCATGGCCGTGGTCTGGCGGAAGGAAAGCCACATGCTTCGCCCTTCCGGCTCCTGATCCGCGATCACGGCAATTCTCGCATCCGGCGAAGGCGCTTTCTCACATCCTTCTTGGCCTCTTCCTTACCTGCCGTATCCAGACCCAGATTGTCATACCACTTGTCCAGCAGATAGGCGGTGGGCTCATGCGTCGGGTCGATCAAGTAGGCTCGCTCCAACGGCACTCGCGCTTTCCACCAAGTCGCCGAGCCCGCAAAGCCCGGGGTGCTCATGGCGCCTCCTGCGCGCAGTTCATGCCCCTTGGCCCAATACGCGCGATACAGTACACTCAAATTGAAGTTGATGCGATGTGAGCCACGGTCCAACCGTAACGCGGCCTGGTAAGCCGCCTCGGCCTTACGGAACCACTTGCGCACAGCATAGGCAGAAGTGTCTGCTCGCATCTGCGTCGCATAGAGATCGCCCAGCGAACAGGCCACCTCTGCATTGTCCGGAACTTCTCGTTGCGCCTTGCGCACGATCTTCTCTGCCTCACGCATTTTCCCTTCGCGCAGCAGGCCGAAAGCCTCATCTTCGAATGGGCTGTCGAGCATATGGATGGGTTCTTCCACCCAGGGCCACTCCGCACCGAAGATCAGCTTGGCCTGTTCGATCCATCGCTCTCGCTGTCGCAACAGAGATGTCGCACTGTCCAATTCGATCCATTTACCTGAGGCACTATCATACTCTGCTTCTACCTGGCGATCAGGTGCAATTTCAGGGTTCGCGAAAAGCAAGACCTCCCCAGTTTTTGGCTGAGGTCTGGTCTTCACCGTTTGCCCTACGGCATTCTCTCTAACCGCCCCAAGAAGCAGCACGCTGAGCACAAGGAAGAAAGGTCGGATCGCTCTCATTCAGACCGACTATACACCTCACCTCGACGAAGGTTCACCTCGGGATCGTTGCCTCAACTAGTCAACACTTAAGTGAACGGCCGTATTATCGATGGATCGGGTGTTGGCAACTGCCCGTTCAACGCGCAACCAACCGGGTGCCCAACTTCGACCTTTGCCCCATGACCTCGACCGCCACGGATAGCCTACCCGTCCGCATCACCAACAAGAGCCACCACCCGCTCCCCGCCTACGCCACAGACCATAGCGCCGGCATGGACCTCCGCGCCAACCTGGATGCCCCGGTCGTGCTCGCTCCCGGCCAGCGAGCCCTCATCCCTACCGGCCTCTTCCTGGAACTGCCCGAAGGCACTGAAGCCCAGGTGCGCCCCCGCAGCGGACTGGCGTTCAAACACGGCATCACCGTCCTCAACAGCCCGGGCACGATCGACGCCGATTACCGGGGCGAGGTGGGCGTGCTGCTCATCAACCAAGGGCACGAAGCCTTCGAGGTGAAGGATGGGGAACGAGTTGCCCAACTGGTCATTGCCCGCTACCTGAGGGTTACTTTCACGGAAAGTGCGGACCTTCGCCACACAGAACGAGGAGCGGGAGGGTTCGGACATACCGGCACCCGCTGAGCGAGAACCACTTGGAATGAAGATCATCGTCCCTATGGCGGGCATGGGTAAGCGCATGCGCCCACACACCCACACCACCGCCAAGCCCCTGCTGCCCATCGCCGGCAAGCCCATCGTACAACGCCTCGTGGAGGACCTGGCCGCCGTGGCCGGTGAAGCCGTGGAAGAGGTCGCCTTCATCGTCCACCCCAGCTTCGGCAAGAAGGTGGAGGACGAGCTGGTCGGCATCGCCAAAGCCATCGGCAGCAAAGGCACCATCCACTACCAGAAGGAAGCCCTCGGCACCGCCCACGCCATACTCTGCGCCCAAAGCGCACTGAACGGTCGCGTGATCGTAGCCTTCGCCGATACCCTCTTCCGCGCCCAGCTGAAACTGGACAAGGACTGCGACGGCGTGATCTGGGTGAACAAGGTGGACGACCCCAAGCCCTTCGGTGTGGTGAAGCTCGACGCCAACGGCATCATCACCGAGTTCGTGGAGAAGCCGCAGACCTTCGTGAGCGACCTCGCCATCATCGGCATCTACTACTTCGCCGATGGCGAATACCTGCGCAAGGAGATGCAGTTCTTGATCGACAACGACATCAAGGACAAGGGCGAGTACCAGCTCACCAACGCCATGGAGAACATGAAGCAGAAAGGCGCGCGCTTCAAGGCCGGCAGCGTGGATGTGTGGATGGACTGCGGCAACAAGAACGCCATGGTGGACACCAATACCAAGGTGCTCGGCTTCCTTAAGGGAGACAAGAACCTCGTGAGCGGTTCGCTGAAGAAAGAGAACAGCATCGTGATCGAGCCGTGCTTCATCGGCGAGAACGTGTCGCTGGTGAACAGCATCGTGGGCCCGAACGTTTCCATCGAGAGCGGTGCCGTTGTTTCCGGCAGTGTGGTGAAGAATTCGATCCTGCGTGGCCATACGCGTGTACAGGATTGCGTGATGGACAACAGCATGATCGGTGAACGCGCCAGCGTGAAGGGCACGGCTCTTGATGTGAGCATCAGCGACGACAGCACCCTCGGATGAACGAACACAACGCCCTGTCGGTGAGCGCGGCCGCTCTGCGCGGTCCGCGGACCGCGACGGGGCTGGCGACGTTCGCCCTCTTGCTCGCCATGTCCCTCATGGCCTGCGGCGGAGCCAAGCCCGCTGCCGAACGAACGCCGGCGGTGGACCCGGAGTCCGGAGCACCCGTGGATGGCGCAGCCGACAAACGCGCGCAGACCATGCGCGTTTTCATGGAGGCCACGCAGGCTCGGCTCGGCGGGCAGATACCGAAGGCGGTACAGCTCTATCAGCAGTGCCTCAAACTCGACCCCGCGAACGGCGCGGCCTATTTCGAACTGGCCAAGCTGTACCACCAAGGGCAGAACTTCCCCGCGGCGGTGGATAACGCCAAACGCGCGGTGGCGGCTGACAAGGAGAACATCTGGTTCCGCTTCCTCCTGGCCGATCTCTACGCCCAGAACAACCAGGTGAACGAGGCCGCGGACGTGTACCGCGAGGTACTGGCGAAGTGGCCCGATCGGTACGAAGTCTACTTCAACCTGGCCAACATGCTGGCTTACGGCGGCAAGGTGGACGAGGCGATCAAGGTGTACAACGACCAGGAACAACGCTTCGGCCTGAGCGAAGAGCTGATCATGCAGGAATTCGGCATGTTGAGCCAGAACGCCCGCATGACCGAAGCACAAGCCCTCGTGGAACGTGCCGTGAAGGCCTATCCCAACGAGCCTCAGTACATGGGCTTGCTCGCTGAGATCTACGACCAGCAGGGGGAGCACGAGAAAGCGCTCGAACAGTACCGCAAAACCCTTGAACTGGCGCCGGACAACAGCATGCTCCGCATCGCACTGGCAGAGCACTATTACAGCGTGGGCAAGATGGAAGAGGCCTACGATGAGTTGGGACTCGCCTTCCTCGATCCCGATCTGGACATCGACGCCAAGATGCAAGTGCTCATTGGCTTCTTCGAGATGACCGAGCGCGAAGGCGAGAACCCGAACGATCGACCCGACCTCATCCGTCGCTCGTACAGCTTGATCGAGGCGCTGGAGAAGGCCCATCCCGAAAGCGGCAAGCCGCACACCATCCACGGTGATTTCCTCTTGCGCGATGGCAAGTTCGCCGAAGCGCGCGAACAGTTCCGCGAGGCCTTGCGCACCGAGAAGGAGCGCTTCCCCATCCACATGCAACTGCTGCAGCTGGATCTTCAGCTCAGTGACTACGATGCACTGAACAAGGATGCGGAAGAGGCCATCAGCATCTTCCCCACCGTACCGGAGCCTTACCTCTACAACGGCATCGCGCTTTCACGTCTTAGTAGGCACGAAGAGGCCATCGAAACGCTCATCACCGGTCGCGATGTGGTAGTGGACAACCCGCCTCTGCAAGCGCAGTTCTGGAGCAGCCTCGGCGATGCCTACAACGAGGCGGAGCGCTTCGCGGATTCAGACAAGGCTTATGACAAGGCGCTCACCCTAGAGCCTGACAATGCGGGCACGCTCAACAACTACGCCTACTACCTCAGCGTGCGCAACACGCAGCTCGAGAAGGCCGAGCGCATGAGCAAGCGTTCACTCGAGATCACTCCGGGCTCCGCCACCTACATGGACACCTATGCGTGGATCCTATTCCGCATGGGCAACTTCGCCGATGCGAAGGTGTGGATCGAGAAAGCGCTTGCAGCCGGCGAAGCCGATGGCGTGGTGGTGGAACACTACGGCGACATCCTCTTCGAACTCGGCGACAAGACCGGCGCGGTGGACCAGTGGCGCAAGGCCAAGTCGCTCGGTGGAGCCACCGACCTGATCGACCGGAAGATCAACGAAGGCCTTCGCGTGGAATGATCGGCACAGGCAAAGGGATCGCGCTCGTGGCGCTGCTTTTCGCCGCAGGATGTAAGTCCAGCAAGCCCATCCCCCTCATCAACCCGGAGCTTCCGGCACGTTCGGCGGAGAAGCTGATCGAACGGCTCGTGACCGCGCACACGGACACTTTCCGCTACTATTCCGCGAAAGCGAGCGTGGACCTCGAGCTTCCCGATGGTGGCAAGAGTTTCAAGGCGCAGATCCGTTCGGTGCGCGATAGCGCCGCTTGGATCAGCGTGATACCGGCCCTGGGCATCGAGGTGGCCCGCATCATGATCACGCCGGACAGCCTGAAGCTGATGGACAAGGTGAACGACCAGTTCTTCGTGGGGGATACCGCGGCCGCGACACGCAAGTTCGGCTTGCAGCCCAGCCTGGACCTCTTCCAACAAGCGCTGTTGGGAAGGCCCATCGGTCTGGACCCGAATGAGAAGTACCGCAGCGATCGCGAGGATGGCCAGTACGTGCTCACCAGCAAGGAGAAACGACGCTTCGTGCGCGCCGCCGAGGACATCAGCCCGAGCGACACCCTCGCTCGCGATCGGGACATGAAGGAGAAGCGGCTCGAACGCACCTTGCGCAAGGCCGAAGAGAAGGAGGCCATCGTGCTCCGTTATTGGATCGAGCCCGATAGTTTCCGCGTGTCGCGTGTACAAATAGCCGACCTCATGCGCGACCAGACCGCCGACGTGCGTTATGTAGAACGAGGAGGACCCGAGACACACCACTTGCCCACTCGCATCCGCATCACCTTGAGCGAACCCGGCAGACAGGCCAGCGGTGTGCTGGAAATGTCCCGCATCGAACTGGCCGGCCCACTTCAGATGAGCTTCCGCATCCCCGAGAAATTCACGCCGATGCCATGAGCACCTCGTGTTCCTTCTTCCGAGATCTGCTGCGTGCGATAGGCTTGATCGTACTCTTACTGGTCGCATCCAGTGGGTTCGCGCAGACCAAGAAGGAACTCGAAAAGAAGCGCGCGGCCTTGGATAAGCAGATCAAGACCACCACGGCATTGATCGAACAGGCGCGGAAGGAACAGCGCGTCACCCAGGAACAGCTACAGCTGCTCGAAAGCCAGATCGCAGCCCGCGAGCAACTGATCAACACCATGAACGGCGAGCTGCGCAAGGTGGACCAACGCATCGCAGAGGATGTTGAGCTCGTCGCCTCGTTGAAGCAGGACATGGTGAAACTGAAGGAGGAGTACGCGCGCATGCTGCAGTTCGCCTACCGCAACCGGAGCGCCTATGACCGCATGAGCTACCTCTTCGCGGCGAACAGTTTCCAGCAGGCCTATCGTCGTTCGCGTTACCTGGCGCAGATCGCCGAGCAGCGCAAGCGGCAGGCCACTCTGATCGAAGAGACACGATCCACCATCGATGCCCGGTTGGCCGGACTGCAAGAGCAGCGGGAAGAGAAGACCAAGCTCATGGGCGAGCAACAGGCCGAGCGCCAGCGCTTGAACAGCGATCGTAACGGCCAACAAAGTGCGCTAACCAACCTGAAGAAGGAGGAAGGCCGACTGCGCGATACCCAGAAGAAGCAGGAAAGCCAGCGCAAGGAACTCGATGCGGCGATCCGCAAAGCCATTGAAGCGGAGTTGAAGCCCAAGCCCAAGCCGGGCGCCAAGCCGGGTGCTCCCGCTAAACTCGACTTGAGCATGACGCCCGAGGCGAAGGAGCTCAACACGGATTTCGAGAAGAACAAGGGCAAATTGCCTTGGCCGGTGGAGAAAGGCGTCATCACCAGCCGATTCGGCAAACAGCCACACCCGGTGCTGCCTGGCATCACCATCGAGAACAACGGCATCGACATCACCACGGAGAAGAACGCCTCGGTTCGTGCCCTCTTCCGGGGCGAGGTCAGCAGCGTGATCGTGATACCCGGCGCTGGCAAGGCTGTCATCGTCAGCCACGGAGCCTACCGAACCGTGTATAGCAACCTGCGCGAGGTGAGCGTGGCGAAGGGCCAGAAAGTGGAGACCAAGCAGAACGTGGGCACAGTGCTCACCGACGAGAACGGTTCCGTGGCCCACGTGGAGCTTTGGAAGATCACCCCGGACGGCCTGGTGAAGGTCGATCCCGGGCCTTGGCTCTTCCGCGACTGACGGACACCCGCCGATAGGCTACCTTTGCGCCACAATCCTCCCGGATATGGCATCCCCCACCCTTTCCATCCTGCTTGGCGTGATCGGACCTTGGCAGATCGTCCTGGTCGTCGTGGTCCTGTTGCTCTTGTTCGGCGGCAAGAAGATCCCCGAACTGATGCGCGGCCTGGGCCAGGGCATGAAGGAGTTCAAGGACGCCAGCAAAGGCGAAGAGAAGAAGGACGACGCGAAGTAGTACGCCGTATCTCAACGTGAGTCCAACGAAGTCCTTTTCCGAGGCCCAAGTGTTGCCGCGTAGCGGTAGCATCGGTGCTATTGTTGAGCATGCCCTTGCAGCAGCAGAAGCTCAGCACGAGCTGAACGCCTACCTCGAACTCTTCCACGGAAGTGCCCGAGAAAAGGCCGCCCAGGTGGAAGTCCGCATGAAGGCCGGAGACGCCGGTCCGCTCGCGGGCATGGTGTTCAGCATCAAGGACAACATCTGCTACAAAGGCCACAAGGTCAGCGCAAGCTCGCGCATCCTTGAAGGTTTCACCTCACTTTACTCCGCAACAGCGGTGGAACGCCTGCTCGCCGCTGATGCCGTCATCATCGGGCGCACCAATTGCGACGAGTTCGCCATGGGCAGCAGCAACGAGAACAGCGCATTCGGGAAGGTGCTGAACCCCGTGGATAAGACGATGGTCCCGGGTGGCTCCAGTGGCGGCGCGGCGGCTTCCGTAGCTGCAGGCACCGTTCACGTGGCCCTCGGGAGTGATACCGGAGGCAGCATCCGCCAGCCCGCCTCGTTCACAGGCACGGTAGGGCTCAAGCCCACGTACGGGCGGATCAGCCGCTACGGCCTGATAGCCTTCGCCAGCAGCTTCGACCAGATCGGCCCCTTCGCACACACTGTGGAGGATACGGCCGCGGTCTACCGCATTATGGCTGGCCACGACCCGAAGGATGCTACCACGAGCAAACGACCGGTAGAACCCATCGCGCTGGAACACCCGGGCAAGCTGCGCATCGCCTACTACCGCGAAGGGCTCGAACGCGATGGCATGGACCCCGAAGTGGTGGCGCACATGCAGGCTTGGATCGATCGCCTGAGGGCGGAGGGCCACAGCGTTGAGCCCATTTCCGTGCCCTTGCTGGACCACCAGGTGCCCACCTACTACATCTTGGCGACCGCCGAAGCCAGCAGTAACCTGGCCCGCTTCGATGGTATCCGCTTCGGCCACCGTAGCACCAAGGCACAAGGGGTGGACGAGACCTACCGCCTCAGCCGCAGCGAAGGCTTTGGTCCTGAGGTGAAACGCCGCATCCTCCTCGGCACATTCGTTTTGAGCGCTGGCTACTACGACGCCTACTACGCCCAAGCCCAGCGCGTCCGGAGGATCATCAGGGATCATACCCTGGCATCGCTGGATCAAGTCGACCTGATCCTGAGCCCGACCTGCCCCACCACCGCCTTCGGGCATGGCGCCATCACCGACCCGGTGGCCATGTATCTCCAGGACATCTTCACGGTCCAAGCTAACCTGGCCGGCACACCCGCCATCAGCCTACCGACCGGCACCCATAGCAATGGCCTGCCCTTCGGTATCCAGCTCACCGCGAAGCCGTTCGAAGAGGCCCGGTTGCTCGCCGCTAGCGCCCGGATCTTCGGCTGCTAAGGCCGAATCGATCATAATGCCTTGATCATCAAGGAACTGGCCGACTCCTCGACCCGTTCGCCTCAACCACAGGCTCTGTCCGCGATCAATGGAGCCCGGCGCCGCTCCGGGGCAATTCGCGAATACACGACCGTTTCCGGAAACCGGAGGTGTATTCCCCGTGGATAACCCGGTTCAAAACTGCCCACCTTGTTCATATCCACCCCCCTCATTTCACCAATAACTTTGCTGGGGGTGCTTTTCAAGGTTGCTTGTCAACCCACCGGGCCGCCAGCGCCCTCCTCCACACCAAGGCCTTCCACGCCCCCGGGCACCAGGCGAAACCTCCCTCTGGTTGTGTGTTAGCCGCGGAGCGAGACCTCTAACCGCCCGACACTCATGTGTTTCCACACTTCTGTGTGGACATAACAAAGGCGTTGTTCCAACGTATTAAGGATAACTTGGGACCCATGTTCGCCATCCTTCGCACGTTCCTGCTGGCCCTTCTAGTGCCTGCATCACTCGCCGCGCAGCCTGGTCCCACCACCATTCTTGTGGACGATCCGGTCGCCGCACGACTGGATGACCTTGCCGCACTGCCCTGGGTGAAGAACTCTCCCCTACACGCCGATACCGCACGACTCAACATCCATGGCTTCCCAGCCGGGCACATTCCTGCTTGGTCCGAAGAGGCATACCGCGCCCGCCTACTCGCCTTGGATGGCCACACGCCCTTCAACCTCACCTACAATCCCATCGTACAGTCGTTCATCGACCTCTATGCGGTGCGCAAACGGGAAATGACCTCGCGCATGCTCGGCTTGGCGGACCTCTACTTCCCGGTCTTCGAGGAATACCTCGACAAGCACGACATGCCCCTGGAGCTGAAATACCTCGCCGTGGTGGAAAGCGCGCTCAATCCATCGGCACGTTCACGAGCTGGAGCTGTCGGCCTCTGGCAGTTCATGCTTCCCACCGGCAAAATGTTCGGCCTGAAAGCGACCAGCTACGTGGACGAACGCCACGACGTGTACCAAAGCACCGAGGCGGCCTGCAAGTACTTGAAGTACCTGTACGCCATGTACGACAACTGGGAGATGGCCCTCGCAGCATACAACTGCGGGCCCGGCAACGTCAACAAGGCGATCCGCCGCAGCGGGGGAGCCAAGGATTACTGGAAGATCTATGATCACCTGCCGCGAGAGACACGTGGCTACGTCCCAGCTTTCATCGCCGTGAACTATGTCTTCGCTCACGCGGCCGACCACAACCTCTACCCGGTCGCTCCCACCTATTGTGCGCACCAAGTGGACACCGTGCAGGTGTGCTACCCACTGGACCTTTCCTCGGTGGCCAAGCTCACAGGCGCGAGCGCACAAGAGGTCATCGACCTCAACCCGACCTTCAAGCTTGGCGTGGTCCCCGACATCGACCAGCCCGTTACCGTATATCTGCCCAAGAAAGCCGCGAACGTGTTCGTGAGCAACGAGGACAGTTTGAAGTACGCGTTCTTCCACGCGCCACCCACGGCGAAGCCGACGGAGTCCACCACCGCTTCTGAAGGCCAGGCTACCGCACAGACCGTCACCGTGCCGAAGTACCACACCGTTCGCCGCGGAGAGTCCCTCGGCGTGATCGCGAGCAAGTACCGCACTACAGTAACGGAACTCAAGAAGATGAACGGCCTCCGCGGGACCACCATCCATGCGGGTCAGAAGCTGAAGGTCGGACGCACGACGAAAACAGTGACCGCACAAGCCGGTCCGAAACCAGCCGACGGTACCGCCCAGTACATCTACTACGAGGTTCAACCCGGCGATACCTTGTACAACATCGCGGAGCGCTATCCCGGAACAACCGTGGACGACTTGCGCCGATTGAACGCCGAGTTGGAGAAAGAGGGATTGCACCCTGGCCGCAAGATCAAGGTCGCAGTTCAAGAAGGTTGAGGAACTCCCGCCAGCGGATCGCGAGGACGTTCTTTTTTCCACACGCGAGGTGATCGAACACATCCTGCTGAGGAACAGCAGGACAGGAGCACGCCCGCACGCTTGTTCAACGCTCTTGTCGATCAGTGTTGATATTTCAACACCGCATCCATGTCATTCATCCTCTAATTTGCGTTGTCGATAGTGACGAACTCACCGTCGATCAGCGCCATGGAACTCGCACGCATCCGACCCTTCGCACACAAGCATTGCCGATTCAAGCTCCGCAATGGCAAAGAGGTGTACGGTGTCATTTGGGAGGTGCAGACGCACGACAGTACATCGGCCGGAACACCAGAAGACCGCCTGTTCTTCGCCAGCGTGCGGGACTACGAGCGACTTCAACAGATGCCCTCAGGACCGGTCAACATCATTGACATGCGGCCCGAGGAGATCATCAACGTGGAAAGTCTGGCGAGCTAAAGGTGCGCGCCACTTCAGTGGATCCGATCGAACAACCACTGACCGAACGCATAGCCCCTCCTCCAGAACAGGATGGCCATGCCCACCATGACGATGGGCCACACCCACTTCGGCCAAGCGGTGTTCGACCCCTCATCCACTTGCGTGTTCATATCATTCTACGATGATGGGGTGGAATGAGATCTCGCCGCTGGAACGCTCCAGGACACAGAAATAGTGGCCAGGCTCCAGGACAGAGACATCGATACCAACACCTCGCGGATCGGCAACCGCACCTGATCGTACTTCCCGTCCCGAGGCATCGAACAGCCGGTAGTGCAGCGGACTCGCAGCCATCACATACAATTCCGCGTCCACCGGATTGGGGAACACCGTTACAGGCCCGGCCTCATCGGGTATGGGCGATAGCCCGACGGCCAGCTGTTCGGTGATCACTTGCAATAGTGCCGCCGCGATGGGCCCACGTGGTGCATTGTTCCGGTTGATCGAGATCGCGAGTGTGACACCGGTGGTCCGTTGGTGGATGGTCAGCTGGGTGAAGCCATTGATGTCCCCTGAATGTCCGTGATAAGTGACGCCGGCGAACGCGTAGCGCATGGTGCCATAGCCATAACCCGTCGTATTCGCACCAAGGCCCAAACTCGTGGTGATGCACATGGTATCCACCAAGGCCATGGGCACCACAGAACCAGTGAAGAGCGCTTGGGTGAAGCGCACCACATCCCACGGAGTGGATACCAGGGCACCTGCGCCAGCGACCATACTGGAGAACGCTGGGCTCAGCAGGCCGGTCATATCATCGGTGTACGCGTTCGGGACGCTCAAGGAACTCCAGCCGGGCACCATCGTGCCTTCGACCATGTCCGCAGGGCGCAGGAATGTGGCCTCAAGGCCCAGTGGATCGCTGATGCGCGTGCGCAACGCACCGGCCAGATCCATTCCCGTGACCTCCTCGATGATCATCCCAAGCAGGATGAAATTCGGATTCGAGTAGGCGAAGCTCACCCCCGGCAAACCGGACGGCTCTTCGCCGAATACGGCGATCGCCTCGCCCGGCTCCCAAATGACATTGGGCGAAAGCAACCAAGCGTTCGCGACCCCCGGGTTCCCCAAATGGTCAGCGATGCCGCTGCGATGCCGAAGCAGATCACGGATACGAACACCCGACGGCACATGATCGATCTCCGGCAGGTAGTCACCGATGGTATCGTCAAGCTGCACAAGGCCTTCATCGACCAACTGCATGACGAGTGCGGCTGTGAACAGCTTCGTCACACTGGCCTGCTGGAATATGAAGCTCGTATCCATGGGCTGCAACGTGTAGCGATGTGCCACACCGGACGCACCTCGCCAATAGCGGTCGCCGGGGAGGAGCAGACCCACGGAGATCCCGGGAAGGTCGTACACGTTCACACAGCTATCGATCTTGGCTTGCAGAGCGGCAGCGAATGCAGCATCCACCGGTTGCTGCCCCGAAGACCGGAAGGGTATCGCGGCGATCAGGAACAGGAGGTGTCCAAGTGTTCTCATTCAGGGTCGGTTTCTCCCCAAATGAAGCACGGTCAGGACGACATGTACTTGTCAAAAGCTGCGCGATCCACGCACCGTTGAAGGCGCCTGACCGAAACTCCGCTTGAACGCCTTGCTGAACGTCGCAAGGTCGGCGAAGCCACATTGGAGGGCGACATCCATGATCGGCTCGCGACCCGCACGGACGAGTTCCTCCGCGCGGCACATGCGCACCTCGTTCAGGTACCGGTGCGGAGGAACGCCCTTGATCGCGCGGAAGACGCGGTGGAAATGGAACTCGCTCATCGAGGCCGCACGCGCCATATCACGCACAGTTATCGCGCATGCATAGGATGCGTGGATGAAGGCTACGGCCAACTCCACCCGACGGTGCATCTCCCTCCGCGTTGAACTACGCACCACCTTGATGCCGCGCAGTTGCTCAAGCACGCTCAAGTGATCACGGACAAGCGCATCGGCCAGGGTCAGGAACACCTCATGATCCATTCCATGTCCAACGCGCTGGCTGAACAAGGGCTGCTTGGCCAACGCACCCATCCAAGCGCCCGTATGCGTTGTTCGTCCGTTCACCAGGCTCGTCACCAAGCGGTCCGTGGTGAAGTAGTGCTCCGCCTCCGCACCGTCCAAGTCCTCGGGCTTCGCATAACTCGAAACCGCCTGTGTCATCAGCTCGAAAGGCAACTGCGCGCACAGGCCGATGACAGGCTCCCCACTATCGATTGCAACACCTCCACTGCTCGCGGCGTTCACGAGTAGATAATTCCCCGACTCCACCACATAATGCTTGCCGTTCATACGGTATCGCTCCAGACCTCGGATCACGTACTTCACGCCGACACCTCGAACCGGAAGAGGGCTGTCCACCCGTGTGAGCTCCGATCGATTCAACACACAACCGGTGTTCACTTGCCGCGGACCCGAGAAGTAGGCCTGGTCGATGAACGTATACATGCAAGCGCAAGGTGCTATCAGCAGCGACCATGCGCCAGCAGGGACCGACCAGCGGCTGCAACAAGCCAGTGAACGGCCAACCCCATCAGGGCGAAGGAGGCTTCACCAAGCCAGCCCGCCAAAGCAGGAAGGCATAGTTGCGGGCCACATCCTTCAACATTTCAAAACGGCCACTCGCCCCACCGTGACCCGCCTCCATGTTCACGTGCATCAGGATGGGCGCGCCCCCGCGCTGGTGTTCACGCAACCGTTGAACCCACTTCGCCGGTTCCCAATATTGCACCTGACTGTCGTGGAACCCCGTGCCGACCAACATGGCCGGATAGGCTTGATCACGGACATTGTCGTACGGGGAATAGCTCAACATCCGTTCGTAGGCCTCCTTCTCCTTGGGGTCTCCCCATTCTTCGAACTCACCGGTGGTGAGCGGGATACTCTCATCCAACATGGTGGTCACCACATCCACGAACGGCACATCGGCGATCACTCCGCTCCACAGGTCGGGACGCATGTTCACGACAGCACCCATCAACAACCCGCCAGCACTTCCACCCCATGCGAACAGTCGCTTCGGATCCGCGTAGCCTTTCCCCACCAGGTGATCCGCACAATCGATGAAGTCCGTGAAGGTGTTCATCTTGTGTTCCATCTTGCCGGTCTCATACCACTCACGTCCAAGGTCCTCCCCACCGCGGATGTGCGCGATCGCGAAGACGAACCCGCGGTCGAGCAACGAGAGCCGCGCACTGCTGAACATCGGATCAACGGTGACACCGTAACTGCCGTAGCCATAAAGGAGCAAGGGAGAAGTGCCATCGATCCGCGTGCCCTTGCGATACACGATGGACACGGGGACCTTCTCACCATCACGCACAGGCACCCAAAGGCGCTCGCTTACGTAGTCCTTGGCGGCGAACGCACCCACCACCTCTTGCTGTTTGAGCAAGGTATCCGTGGCAGCATTAAGGTCGTGCTCGTACACGCTGCTGGGCGTCGTCAGCGACGTATAGCCATAGCGTAACTTATCCGTGTCCCACTCCGGATTGGTGCCGCTGTAGCACACATAGGCGGGGTCATGGAAGGCGATCTCGTGCTGGCGGCCATCGCTCAGCCTGCGTACGACCAGGTGCGTCAATCCTTCGCGGCGCTCGGAAAGCACCAGGTGATCACGGAATGCGTCGACATCCTCCAAAAGGACCTCTTCGCGATGTGGTACCACCTCCTTCCATTTGCGCTTATCGGCCGTCTCCCCTTCCGCACATTCCATCAGCCGGAAGTTCAGCGCCTTCCAGTTCGTCACCACGTACCACTTCCCAGGCGAGCCCGGAACATGGATCACCGAATGTTCATGTTCCTCCTCACGCGGGAGGAATTCCTTGAAGCCGCCCAAGGGCTGATCGACCGGAAGCATGAGATGTTCGCTGCTCGTGGTGCTCTCAGTGGTGATCATCACGAACCGGTCACTTCGACTGCGATACACATCACAGCTGAAGGCAGGATCCTTTTCTTCGTACACCACCACATCTTCAGCCTCGTTGGTGCCCAGGATGTGCCGGTAGATGCGATAGCTCCGAAGCGTTTCATCCTTCCGCGGATAGAATACCGTGCGGCCATCAGCCCAGGCACATCCACCGCCCGTATTGGTGATCACATCAGGCAGGTCCTTCCCGGTCTCCAGATCACGGAAGCGCAGTTCATATTGCCTGCGACCCACACGGTCCTCGCTGTAGCAGACCAGGTCATTGCCAGGGCTGATCTCGAAATCGCCCAGATCATAGTAAGAGGCCCCTTCGGCGAGCTTGTTCTCGTCCAGGATATCCTGTTCAGGAGCGCCGGGAACATCCTTGCGTCGCACTTGAATGCCGTACTCTTTACCTTCTTCGAACCGGGTGTGGTACCAGTATCCGTTCTCGCGATAGGGCACGCTCAGGTCGGTCTCCTTGATCCGCGCGCGCAGCTCCTTGAACAACTCTTCGCGCAAAGCCTTCACCGGTGCCAGAACACCTTCACAATAGACGTTCTCCGCCTCCAGATGCGCGACCACTTCCCGGGTATGCGCGTCCGGTTCGGCCGCGTTCCGCTGCTCCTCGCTCAAGCGCATCCAATGGTACTCGTCCGTTCGGGTGTGACCATGTGTGGTGATCTCGAAAGGCTTCTTCACCGCTTGGGGCGGTGTAGGCGCGGAAGTGTTCATGGGTACGGGTGCGTTCTGGCAGCCCAACGCAAGCAGGCACACGACCAAGGAGAGGAGTGTGATGCAGCGCATGGTACAGGCGTGCAAGGTAGCACCGGCACCTACTAGCCGAGCACTTGGTGCAACACGCGCGGAGAGCGCAATTCACCCATACCCTCCAAATGAAGCCGGAAGTAAAGCAGTTGCTGATCCAGAAGTTCCCGACGCTGGCTCGCCGGTATGTGAACACTGTCCAATTCGGAAAGTGGCAGTGCGAGCAATGAGGCATAGATACCACTGAGCGGAGGTCCTAATGTTCGGCCATGGCGTTCGTTGCTCGCGACGAACTCCCCCTCAACGGGATCGAAGTGATCCTCTCCCGGCGCTGGTGGCGATGGAAGAAGGCCCATTTGTTCACTGAAACGGATGAGAAAGACCAAGGGGAAGTTCCTCACCTCTGATGCCGTATCCATCACGGTGGTGACCTCGTCGAGAAAGGCGAACAGGTCGCTATCAGGCGCTTCGCCGCGCACGGTGCGGTACAGAACCTCCTGAACGAACAAGGCGAGCGTGCCTCGGACCGCGTCGAATGGCACCCTCGTGTAGGGGCGTTCCACCCGAAGTTCTCGGACGGTCAAGAGGTCGCGCTCTGGCGTTTCTTGTGCGACGATCTCGATCCTGTTCAATGGTTGCAAGGCCGCTTGCGACACCCCACCTTTCTTCCCAACGCGCACCAAAAATGAGCGCAGGCCCAAGGTCTCCGTATACGCTTTGAGCACTACGGTGCTGTCACCATGCCGGATGGTCTTGAGGACGAACGCCCGCGTGGTATGTAGCATGGCCGTGTACTAAGCAGGAGTGGCGACGGCCGATCCTACTTGACGAGCAACAGCTTGGTGTTGCACTTGAACGAGCCACTAGCGTCACTGGCGAATACCAGGTAGACCCCCGTCGCAGCTCGGCGCCCACCCATGTCGTTCCCATCCCAAATGGCCTGTCCGCCCAAAGAGGTCGTGCGATAGACAAGGTTCCCGCTCACATCAGTGATCTTCACCTCACTATCCTCCACCAGACCGGTTATCGCGATCGGACCCGTATAGGTCTCGCGAACGGGATTCGGGAAAACCTTCGTGCACTCGCTATCCGCCGCGCCTTCGATGGCATCACCGCGATAGCTCATGATGCCGCGATCGGTAGCAATGAATACCTCGCCGGTAGAACCATCCACCGCGATGTTCACGATGGTGTTGCTGGGTAGTGGACTGTTCTCTGCCGTGAAATGCCTTAACTCTTCGCGCCCATCAGGAGACACGAGGAACGCGCCACTACCCTGGGTCCCGATCCACTTCCGGTTCGCTCCGTCAACAGCGATGGAATTGATCGCTTCCGTCTCCAACAGGATCTGCACATTCCCATCCTGCTCGATCAGGATCTGCTGTGCATCGAAATCCTCGCCGGAGAATATAGCTGATGAGTTGTAGAAGACCCCAAGACCCCGACTCGTGCCCGCCCAGATCTGGCCATCATGATCCTCTACAAGAGCATAAACGTCCGGAGCGGGAAGGCCTCCGTTCCCTGCCACGTTGTTGAGGATCTTGTACTGATCGTCATCTGCACTTTCTAAAGAGGTGCCACTATCATAGACCAGAATACCATTGCCACGTGGCCGCAGGATCCATTTCGTTCCGGCGCTGGTCGCCAACACATCACCTAGAAGCAGGTTGCCTCCAAGCAAGGTTCCCGGGGTGAAGGAATGCCAAGTACCATCCTTCTTCCGCATCACGATCGGGCGTGTGGACCAAGAGTTCGATGCCCATAGATTCCCCTCATCATCGAAATCCAAGCCGCCCACATAAAGTCTGTTCTGGAAGGGATTGATATCATAACCCAACGCGCTATTCGTTGGATTGAAGATCGCCACGGGAGCACCATCCCTGAATTCCACGATCCCCTCATCCCAACTACCCACGAACGCGTGGCGCGAGTCATCCGGATCGATCGCGATGGCAAGCATGTCGGCGATCCCTCCTGTGAATTCGTTCGCACCAGCCATGAAGGGGGTGTTTGAGCGATCAACCGTGGTCCATCGACCATCCATGAACAGGTGGATGCCCTCCTGCCTGTACCCATTAGCCCAGGTGCCGGTCACTGCGCCAGTTGGTACATAGAGGTCGCCCTCGGCACTCGCCATACGCCAAGTGGACGCCGTACGTGGTCCGTTCGGTGCAACACGAGTGAACCCACCTCCGATCCGGAGCAGGCCCTGTGTTCTGTCGGCTATCCATACAGCACCTCCAATAGCTGTTACCGCCTGATTCGGGGCCAGTCGCAGGCCCTCGAAATCGAACAGGTATCCGGTTTGTTCCAACGCGCCATTGTACACATGCACCTCATCGGTTTGTGCGATCGTGAGCGATTGCCCGTCAGCACTCACGGACATGCTGCGGTTCACCTTCCCGAATAATGGAGCGAAACGACTCCATGTACCGTCCGGCTCCAACACGAGCAGACTGTCCCCACCAGCAGAGCGCGGCGCATTGACCAGAACCTTGCCTCCGATCACGGCCACCGAATTGAACGGCCCAGCGGAAAGGCCACTCCCCATGTCCGTGCGGCGGCGCCAGCTTTCGTAGAACGCCAAGTTCGCGGCCGTGCGCGATGCTGTGTACAACCCAGATGCGGTGGCGGCGTAGATGGAATCCTGCGTCATGGCGATACCGTTAACCAGCACTTGCGCACCCGAAGGGCCGATGAACCAGGTGTCCCGGATCTCACGCGAAGCCAGATCGGCCACCACGATACCGAATCCACAGCCCAGATACGCCAGCGAGCCCTGCATATAGGCGCAGTAGACCCCTTTATTGCCGATGATCGAACTCCGCTTGATGTCCCCGATATTGAACGAGCTGGTACCCTGGATAAGGTCCAGATTCCCATTGCTGTAATAGACCAGCATGGCTTGTTGGTCGGTATTCCAAGAGAGACCCTGAATGCCCACGTCGTTCAGCAGGTTGGTCTTGTTGATCCGCTCGATCTCCCCAGTGGACAGCTCGTAGCGGAACGCACCATTCGCCGAAGCTGAGTAGATATGGCCACCACCCTCCGCCACGGTGGTCACGTTCGAGTAGGGAAAGTGGTCACGCCATTCGCCGATCGCGCTTTGCTCCTGGGCATAGGCCACACGCACCAGTAATAGAGGGAGTAGTAAGGTCCTCATGGGTATTTCGAACATGCTCAGAACGCGGTTCAGGTGCGATCGGTATGGGCCAAGTTAATTCCCGCGCCCTTTGGATCGGAACGAATGCCAGAAATGATGAACGCCCCAAGGGGGGCGTTCATTGGAGAGGTCGCGTGCGGATTCGAACCGCAGTAGCAGCTTTTGCAGAGCTGTGCCTAGCCACTCGGCCACGCGACCGTTAAGGGACCGCGAAGATAGGATGATTACACAGATCTCTTGCCTTGCTACCGCAGGAGTGTGACATGCCCGACGAATTCACGAAACCGTCCTCCAACGTCTGCCGACACTTTGAGCTTCCATACATAGGCACCTTCCTGGACCAGCCTGCCAGAAAGGATGCCATCCCAGCCCTTCGTGGGTTCATTGGTCTCGAATATCACTTCACCCCACCTGTTGAATACCAGTAACTCGTATCGATCCTTGCCAAACCCAAGCAACACTGGGATGAACACATCGTTGATACCATCCCCATTCGGAGTGAAGCCATTGGGCACATATACGCGCAACTCGTCCACGATGGTGAGTATTCGGCATACCGAATCCACACAACCCGAGGCATTTACGACTTCAAGGCAGGCTTGATAGTTGCCCGGCTCCTGCCCAGTGTAGTCCACTGTGGGGTGTTCAATCGTGAAGCTATTGGGGACCCCTCCCTCAAAACTCCAAAAGATGTCGCTAGCGCCCAAAGACAGGTCTTGGAAGATCGCCACTGGGTCAGTGACCGAAATGGGGTCGGGTAACACCAAAAAATCTGCGTGTGGCAGAGGGGAAACACAAACCATTTGCGATTCTGTGTGCTGACCGGTGCACCCGCTCGCTGAAATAGTAAGCGTCACATCGAAACAACCTGCTCCAACAAATGTGTGGTTGACAGCCGCACAATCGGTTGAAGTTCCTCCATCACTGAACTGCCACAAGCAAGAGGCACCAGGTAGCGGCGTAGTGTTCACGAAAATGCTCTCTAAGGGCATGCACCCGACGAGTGTAGAAGACGTGAATTCCACAGCCGGGACAGGAGCAATGGTCACCGTGGAGGAGAAGGAATCCTCGCAGCCAAGAACATCAATGGCGGTCAAGGTCACTGCGAAGGTGCCGCTGTTGGTATAGGTGTGCTGCACCTCTGCCAGAGAATAGAAGGCACCATCCCCCATATCCCACAGCCATTGGATAGCCCCTTCAGAAGTATTGGTGAAGCTCACAGGACTACCCGAGCATCCGTCGGACACTGAGAACCCAGCCGTGGGTCCCGCCAAGCCCTCGACCATTGCTGTAACAGATGCCGCACACCCCGCAAGGTCGGTCACCTCTACCATATGGTTCCCAGGAGAAAGTCCGGAAGCCGTGGGCGTGGCTTGAGGTGGCGTGGTATTCCATAAGATGACATATGGACCCATTCCACCATTGACATCAACGGTGGCCGAACCATTGGGAAGCCCGCAGTATGCCGGTGCTGTGGACACCTCGACCACAATGGCAGCTGGCTGTGCTACGGTCACTGAGACCACTCCCACACAACCGTTCGAATCAGTCACCGTGGCCGCCCAAGTACCAGCAACCAATCCCGAAGCTGTTGCCGTGGCTTGCTCAGGTAACGTATTCCATAAGTAGGTGAACGGGGCGGTGCCATTGGTCACCGAAACGGTGGCCGTTCCATCGGATGCACCATTGCACGAAACATCGATGTGGTCAACGGCGAGCTGTACCGCACCAGAAGAGATGACCTGCCCGGTGACCAAGGCGCTGCAACCACCGGCATCGGTAACCACGACCGTGTAGTCCCCACTACCCAAACCCGTGATCGTAGCCGTATTCTGTGCCGGTGTTGTGGACCAAGAATACCAATAGGGACCGACTCCGCCGCTTGGTATCGCAGTAACGCTTCCATTCTGCAAGCCACAGATGGCCGGGGTAACAGAAAGTGCTACTGTCAAGGGCTCTGGTTGGTCAATATCTACTGTCGCAACGCCCATACAGCCGTTAGCATCTGTTGTGGTGACCGTATAGCTCCCCGCCGGAATTCCTGTTGATGTTGCTCCCACCTGAACTGGCAACGTGCTCCAACTGTGGGAGTAAGGTGGGCTACCACCGCTTGCGACCACGGACGCAGCGCCATCGGACAAGCCGAAACAACTGGCATTCACTGAGCTCGTCGAGAGCACGGGACTGGGATACACTACCGCGGTGACTTGAGCCATCGCAACAGAGCCATTCACGTCTGTTGCAGTGACCGTGTAGGTTGTCGTTGTTGATGGGCAAACATTATGCGGACCAAGGCCATCTGCCACACCATTGGACCATGTGACGGTATAGGGCGGGTGATCCGCATTTTCCAGCGTGGCAACCAGATCGATGCAGCCACCGGCACAGGTTTCGCCTGCAGTGACCGAGATGGTATGCGCACAGGTTTCCACGTCGATAGTGATCTCGGCTGTTTCAATTTGTGACCCGCAACTCCCTGCAACGGTCGAACTTACCGTATAGGTCATGGGCGACGCCGGGGAAACCGTGAACGGACCAGGACCGCTACCGATGTTAGGGGTCCAGGTGTAGGCCCCTCCTCCTCCCGCGGCCGACAACGTTGCAGTGGCACCGCAGGAAAGCTGGGTGCTACTGGCTGTGATCTCAAGCGGTGCCGTTACAGGGCAGGTCTTTGTGAGCACCAAGTTGTCCACGATCAAATAACCGACGGGCGAACCGGAGACCGAGGTCATCGCATCATTCCGAAAGTTGCCAAGGACGATCCAGGTCTCATTGCCGGTGGCGCAGAACGTGCCACTTCGCGTTGTGCAGCTAGAGATCACGTCGCCCGAGGCGAGCTGCCAATAGGGTTGTGCATTGATCGGGGAGCTGGGGCCAAAAAACATCGCCCCGCCGTTCTGTAGATCCGTGTTCACCGGTTGGTCCGTGAACCAAATACCCAGGCCATCGTTGGGACTAAAGCCGGAACCACCACGGACCTCTGCACTAAAGCAGTACGCAACTCCAGCCTCCAAGGGAGCTAGCAGTTGGCTTTGAATGTACTCGCGCGCATTGATGCCTGAGCCGACAGCTATGGTATAGAACCCCACAGAAGCCACCCCAGAGCCGCAATTGGTGGTGCTCATAGCGGAACAGCTACTGTTAAAATAGTCCGGCGAGCCGTAAGCACCACCGATAACGTCTTCTGTTCCGACCCAACCTTGTACCGGCGACTGATCCAGATACAGTTGGGCATCGGCCACGGAACAGAACGAGGTGGTCTCTTCGAAGCTTGGGTTATTGATCAAGTTGGGTCCACAAGGGTCTGCGCATTGGGCACATGTTGCCGTAGAACACAGCGCCCAAAACAACCCAGTGACCCACCTCTCCCTTTGGAGCTTTCCGAGACCGAACGAAATAGGTCGATGCCCGATGCTCATACTACCTGAGTTTGATCGGATCTAGCGGGATCTTCTCCCTCAAAGATAATCAGGACCGCACCTCCAACATAGTCCTATCAGCCACCCACCGTGTACACCGCTTCAGCCACATCGCCATTGATCGGAGGCCGCTCTTTTACCAGGCGTACGCGCCAACGTAACGCGGGGTCCCATTCGGACTTCAAGGCTTTGAGTATGCGATGTGCAACGTGTTCGATCAAGTCAGCGCGCAAGGCCATTTGTTCCATTACAATGGCCGTTACCCGGCTATAGTCCACTGCATGCTCCAAGCGGTCGCTGGTCTCGGCCAACACCAGATCTCCTTCCACCGAAACATCAACCCGGAAGCTGCCGCCGATCCGGGTTTCTTCGGTCAGGCATCCATGGTAGGCATATACGCGAATGCCGTTCACCTCCATCAAGCCCATGTGCGGCAGTGTTCGAGGCCTGACCGAAGGCGAAGGATCACTTCCGCTCTACCTAACAAAGCACTTACCTCGAACATGCCCGGACCTTGCATTCGCCCTGCTACGAACAACCGATAGATCGGCATCAACTGACCCACTTTCAAACCCTTCTCCTGAAGCACTCCGTTGAACGCAGGCTCCAGCTCCTTCGGACCGAAAGACTCCAAGGCTTCCAAGGCGCAGATGTAGGCTTCTAGCGCAGGGGCGAGTTCCGGCTTCCAGCGCTTCTTCAACTCCTCCTCCGCAGCCGAACCCGCTTGTAGTGGGAGGCCGGAAGTGAACAGGTACGTCCCTTCCAGCATGTCATCCACGAAGGTGGCTCGCTCCTTCAGAAGCTTCGCCGCTTGAGTGGCTCGCTCTAATGTGGCTTCGACTCCCTTGGTACGCAGGCGCTCTTGGAGTTGTGCGCCCAGCTCAGTATCCGGTCGTTCGCGCAGATACTGTTGGTTGAACCACTTCGTCTTCTCCGGATCGAACTTGGCGCCTCCCTTGTGCACCCGAGATAGGTCGAACAGACTGATCAGCTCATTGAGGCTCATGATCTCTTGATCCGTTCCGGGATTCCAACCCAATAAAGCCAACATGTTGATGAAGGCCTCGGGGTAGTAGCCCTTCTCCCGATAGCCGCTGCTTTTCTCCCCGCTGGAAGGATCCACCCAGTCCAAGGAAAAGACCGGGAAGCCGAGCCGGTCACCATCGCGCTTGCTGAGTTTGCCGTTTCCGTCGGGCTTCAGGATGAGCGGCAGGTGGGCGAACTCGGGACGCTCCCAACCGAAGGCCTCATAGATGAGCACGTGCAGTGGTGCACTGGGCAACCACTCCTCGCCGCGGATGACGTGGGTGATCCGCATCAAGTGGTCATCGACGATGTTCGCCAAATGGTAGGTGGGCATGCCATCGCTCTTGAAGAGCACCTTGTCGTCGATATTGGCACTATGCACCACCACCCAGCCTCGGATGATATCCTCGAAACGCACCTCGGCATGGCGCGGCACCTTCAACCGAACAACGTACTGGTCGCCTCGAGCCAACCGCTCCCGAACCTCATCGGCGCTCAGGGTGAGCGAGTTCTTCATGTGCTCCCGGGTCACTGCGTTGTACGCGGGTGCGGCCACGCCTGCCGCTTGTAAGCGGGCGCGCATGGCATCCAATTCTTCAGGTGTGTCGAACGCGTAGTAGGCCTTGTCCTTGGCGATCAACTCCTCCGCGTATTCCTTGTACAAGTGCTTGCGGTCGCTCTGCCGATAAGGTCCGTCCGGTCCACCCAACCACGGGCTTTCGTCCGGCACGAGCCCGCACCACTCGAGGCTTTGTTTGATGTACTCCTCGGCACCCGGAACGTACCGCGTTTGATCGGTATCCTCGATCCGCAGCAGGAACTCGCCCCCATGCTTGCGGGCGAACAGATAATTGTAAAGAGCGGTGCGCACACCCCCCATGTGCAACGGACCGGTAGGGCTGGGGGCGAATCGAACGCGAACGGACATGCTTATCGTATGGTCCCGGGTCGCCTGGCGCAACGTGCGCACCGTCATAGACCCCGGTGTGAGGCGCGAAGGTAACAGGCGCGCGCGCTGTGGGCGGCGCTCAGATCTGGACTCCCTTCACCAACAAGCGCTGCCAAGCCGTGTGCTTGCGCAAGTAGGCCTTCACATAGGGGCTGTATGGCACGAGCTTCATCCCCTTGGACTCCACCCAGGCCAACACCTTTTCGGTAAGCACAGCCGCGATATCCATCCCGTCCAATGCTGTCGGTATCGTAAGCTGTGTGAGGAAGATCCGGTCGGGCGTTCGGTCATACTCCATACGGGCCCGGTGGCCCGAGACCACCATCACGAACTGGCGCGATTCTTCTTCGTCGATCAACACGAGTGTTCCCGGGTCGAGCGTTGGGGCTAAGGTCTTCGTCGGCATGATGAGGCCGCGAATTTACATCCGACCGCATTTGCCCCGAGCAACACAGCCCCACCTAGAAATTCAATGTGGCGCTTAGAAAGGGCATCCCAACGGGCGTCACCTTGGTGGTGAACTCACGGTCGTAAGCCAATCCGAGGTCTATCGCTAGCTCATCGCCGAGAATGCGGATTCCGAAGCTGTGCGCCAAGAAATCGCGGTCCGGGTCGGTGAATACCCAATGCTCCGTTACGAACATGATGTTCGCGAATGCCCGGGCCGCACCACCGAAATTGAACACCGGACCTTCGCCTGAGCGCTGGCCATCATGGGTGAGGCCCCCGGCCACGGTGAGCTGGTAGTCCTTGTTCCCGATCGTGAACATGGCCAATCCGGTGAAAATACCCGGCGGTATCGTAGTGCCCTCGGGCACTGAAGCACCTACCGGGACGCGTGCGTTCAAATAGGTGACCGAAGCCCCTAGGTGGAACACCTCCGATGCAGACCCTGACACTTGGATCCGGCCAGTATAGACAGGGCCTCCATCACGCGCTCTGATCAACGAGACCAGATCAAGTGAACCGCCTACTGAAAGATGCTCGGTGAGTCCGTAGGAAATGGCATTCAACGAGACCATGGTGTTCTTGTAGAACCCCGTCTGTTTCCTAAGTGGAATGGCCGAGTACGAGGCGAAATAATGCGAGCCGTAGGTGTTGTTGGAACGCTTCACTCGTGCCGAAAGTCGACGTCCCTTGGCTGTGCTCCACGTCGAAGTTCCTTCGCCGAGCCCACCGTAAGCGTGGGCCTTCTCGGCAACTAGCAGCATGACACCAGCCAGCAAGATGGGCAACATGGAACCCACGCGAATACACGAACCGCCCCACATATGCTTGTAGACGGAATGAACGCCATCAAGATGCCTCTTCGCCATTGCTTCCTCAATGGTACGACGATCGGAACTACGCAGGTTTCCTTGGCTCTGGCGCCTGCTATCTGGTACAGAGCAACAACACATGCCTCCTTTGCGTCTCCGAATAGCTACATTTCTACCGCCAACCCCTCCACCATGGACCGTTCCATACTCCTTGCCCTTCTAACACTTATTGCGGTCCTCCCGGCGCAGGCGCAAGGCGGATGCGCCCCACCGATCGCCTCATTCTCCGGCCCCTCGGCTACGCCGATCCGGATATGCCAAGGAGACGAACTTGTTTTCGACGCTAGCGAAAGCGAAGCTGCCGAAGGTCAAGTTATCGTGCAATGGATCTGGAGCATTCATGGATCCCGCGATACGACCGCCTTCAATACGGCCAACCACTTGTTCAGTGAGCCAGGCGTCTTTGAAGTCACCCTGGAGGTGGTCGACGACATCGGCTGCAGCAGCGGCGAGACCGCGCCCATCCACATCCTTGTGAGTGGCTCACCGGACTTCGAGGGCACTACCGTGCCTTCGCAAGCTTGCGAAGGCGACGAGTTCATCCTCCAAGCATTCGCCGAACAACCTCCCATGATCGGGTATCCCATAGCATGCACCGCACCGGATAATCCCGTCCCGCTTATCGATACACCTACTCCGCCATCCACCTCCAGCCTGCTGGTCGCCGGCCAAAGCACGGCTCCGCTGGCCTCGTTGGCCGAACTGGGCGATATCTGCCTCGACATCGAGCACTCCTACATGGGCGACCTCATGCTGATGGTGACATGCCCCAACGGCCAATCGGTGGTGTTGCACGACCAGGGCGGCGGAAGCATATTCCTAGGAGATGCGAACGATGATAAATCCGGCATACCCGGCGAATGCTTCCGTTATTGCTTTGGGCTGGCTCCCGAGTTCGGTACGATGGAGGCTTCGGCTTTCGATAATTTCATCCCCGTTGGTGATCGTTTCGCACTGGCCCCCGGGCGTTATACGAGTGTTCAACCCCTTGAGCAACTCTTGGGTTGTCCTATGAACGGCACTTGGACGTTCTCCTCAACGGACAACTTCGGCGCGGACGATGGCTACCTCTGTGGCTGGTGTATCTCCTTCGGCGAGACCCCGGATAGTTCTTTCATCGACCAAGGCCCAACGCTCGGCACCTCGGCAGATTCGAGCTTCTGGTCTGGCACGGGTGTGTCGAACACTTCTGGATCCCCGGGGCAAGGGGCCCTTCTGGCCATCCCCGGCGAGCACACCATCGACTACACCGTCTTGGATGATTACGGTTGCGAACACCTCGTCTCGTTCCCCTTCTCCGTGGGCGATGTTCCCGAGCCGGCCATCATCAACAACACCGAACTCGGATTGCTCTGCGCACAGCCTACTGGAGCGGGATACACTTACCAGTGGAGCTATGCCGGGCAACCGGTCGTAGGTGCCGAAGGCGTGTGCTTCACCCCACCCGGTAGCGCCGCGGTATCCGTAGAGGTAACTACCCCGCAAGGGTGCTCAGGATCCACGACCCTTCTCAATACCGGAATCCTCGCTAACTCGACCAGCAACGCACCGATACTGATCCAGCCCACCGTGAACAGCGGGCGATTCACGATCACATTGTCCGAAACACTTGCCGGGCCAATGCGGGTCCAGTTGTTGGATGCCTTGGGACGTTCCGTGTTCCAGGAGGTGAGCCTCGGGGCCGGTCCTTCCATCAGTTTGGACTTGGTGGGGCGGTTGCCCGCAGGCGCTTACTCGGTCCTGGTGCAGCGTTCAGGATCGCGCGCTGTCGGCCGAATGGTGGTCGAATGAACCGGAGGGGTTCGGCACGTGCTTCCCGGGGGCCCTCGGTCTTACCGTAGCTTTGTTCTGCAACATCCGCTTCGGCATGGCCGTTGTGGAGAGGGAACATCATGCAGGACCAACGCGACTTGATCGCCAAGCTCGACGGCTTCATCCGGAAGTACTACAAGGACCGCGCGATACGCGGCCTGCTGTACAGCATCGGTCTGCTCGTTCTCTTCTTTCTGGCAGCCGCACTACTGGAGTATTTCGGCCATTTCGGCACGGCGGCACGCACGGTCCTCTTCTGGAGCACCTTGGCTGCGGCGGGCTTTGTAGTGGCGCGGTTCATCGCTATCCCCCTCCTGAAACTCTTCCGGCTCGGGCAGGTGATCTCCCACCAGGAAGCCGCCGGGATCATTGGAACCCACTTCACCGAGGTGAAGGACAAACTCCTGAACACGCTTCAACTCCGCGATCAGGCGGCTGCAGAACCACAGCAACGAGCCCTCATCGACGCGGCTATCGCCCAACGCAACCGCGAATTGGGGCCGATACCATTCGCCAATGCCATCGACCTAGGGCGCAACCGCCGCTACCTGCGGTATGCCCTCCCTCCGCTCGCGCTGTTGATCGTCCTGCTTTTCGCAGCACCGAGCTTGATCACCGGTCCCACGGAACGGCTGCTCGCGCACCGCAGTGAATTCATCCCGGAGGCTCCGTTCCGCTTTGTCCTGGAGAACGACTCGCTGCTCGTTCCCGAGGCGCAGGACTTCGAAGTCATCGTGGCGATCGACGGACAAGCCATACCGCAACAAGTGGAGTTGGAGGTCGGCGGGCAGCGCATTCCCATGGTGAAGAAGGACGCGACCCACTTCAGCCACCGCTTCCGCAACGTTCAGGTGAACACGGATTTCAACTTCACGGCCGAGGGTTTCCGTTCGGAGAGCCATACTCTGCGCACCATTCCGGATCCGCTGCTGTTGGACTTCACGCTTTCGCTGGAATATCCTGGATACCTCGGACGCCCCAACGAGACCGCCAGCAACACTGGCGATATCACCGTGCCAGCCGGCACACGGATCACGTGGAACGTGAACGCCCGTAGTGCCGACTTCATGGACCTCGCGTTCGACGACACCACCTTCGCCCTAACGCCCACAGCCACCAATGAAGGTGCGGGCGCTTTCCGCGCATCGCGTCGCTTGCTTCAGAGCCGCACCTACCGGATGACCCCACGGAACGGCGCGCGGTCAGCAAGAGACCCCTTGCAATACAGGGCCGAGGTCGTCCCAGACCTCTACCCCACGATCCAAGTGGAGACCCGCACGGATAGCACGGCCCTCAAGCGCCTCTTCTACCGCGGTGACCTCGCCGACGACCACGGATTCAAACGCCTGCTCTTCCATTATCGGTTCGTGAACGGTGGCGACAGTGTGCCCGTGGATCTGCGGAGCGGCGTGAAGGAGCTGCCTATAGATCCACGCAACACCCGGCAGGAATTCTTCCACAGTTGGGACGTCTATGGATTCACAATCAACCCGGGTGATAAGATCGAACACTGGTTCGAAGTCTGGGATAACGATGGCGTGAACGGCAGCAAGAGCGCGCGCAGCACGCCCCATGTGTTCGAAGCCCCGACCTTGAAAGAGCTGGCTGAAAAGGAGGAGCAGCAGAGCGAGGCCATCAAAAGCAGTTTGAAACAGAACATCAAGGAAGCACAGGACCTGCAGAAGGAACTGGACAAGCTGCGGCGGGAGATGCTCGAGAAGAAGGACCTGAACTGGCAGGACAAGCAGAAGCTGGAGAACGTGATGCAGCGCCAACAACAACTGCAGCAGGAAATCGAGAAGAGCACCGAGCAGTTGCGCGAAAGCCAACAACAACAGCAGGAGTTCAGGCCCCAGGACGAGCGCCTCCTGGAGAAACAGCGGCAGGTGCAGGAGCTCTTCGAGAACGTATTGAGCGAGGAGATGAAGGAGCTCTACCGTCAGGTCCAGGAGCTGATGGAGAAGTTGGACAAGGACAAACTCCAAGAGCAGCTTCAGGAGATGAAGATGGATCAGGAGGACATCGAGAAGGAGTTGGACCGTGCGCTCGAGACCTTCAAGCGGATGGAAGTGGAGCAGAAGGCTGAAGACATCGCCAAGCAACTGGAGGAACTAGCGGACAAGCAGGAAGAACTGGCCCAGGAGACTGAACAAGGAAAGAGCGATCAGGAGGACCTGAAGAAGCGGCAGGAGGAGCTGAACAAGGAGATGCAAGACCTGACCGAACAACTCGACGAGCTCCAGCACAAGAACAGTGAGCTCGAAAGTCCGATGGACATCCCCAAAACGGATGAACAGGAGAAGAACATCCAGGACGAACAGCAACAGAGCAGTGACGAACTGGACAAGAAGCAGAACAAGAAAGCCAGCCAGTCCCAGAAAAGCGCGGCCGAACAGATGGACCAGCTCGCCCATGAGATGAAGAGCAGCATGCAAAGCGCGGCGCAAGAGCAACAGGAAGAGGACATGGAGGCCCTGCGGCAGCTACTGGAGAACATCGTGCAGCTCAGCTTCGATGAGGAAGCGCTGATGGAAGCCGTGGGGACCACGAGCACCAAGGACCCCCGATTCGTGGAGCACGGTCGCACCCAACGCAAACTACGCGATGACGCGAAGGTGATCGAGGACTCCTTGTTCGCCCTTAGCAAGCGGGTGCCGCAGTTGGAGAGCATCGTGAACCGGGAGATGAACGCTGTGAACGGGAACATGGACGAAGCCCTAAGGCTCTTGGGCGACGCACGGGCCAACGATCGTTCCAAACCCATGGCCGCCGACAAGCAACAACACGCCATGACCAGCTTGAACAACCTAGCCCTATTGCTGGATGAGGCCCTTCAGCAGATGATGGCGCAGATGAACGCGCAGAGCAAACCGGGCAGCGGCAATTGCAGTAAACCCGGTGGCGCAGGGAGCAAGCCGGGCGACAAGGCGAAAATGGCCAAGATGAAGGCTAACCAACAGGCCTTGCAGAAACAGCTCGAGGAGATGCGCAAGGCCATGCAAGAGGGCAAGAAGCCGGGCGAGAAACCGGGTGAGAAGAACCCCGGTGGCATGGGCATGCCCGGCATGAGCCAACAGCTTGCGCAGATGGCCGCCCAGCAGGCCGCCATCCGAAAAGAGATGCAGAAGCTCGCACAAGAGCTGAACAAGGACGGCAGTGGAGCCGGAAACCCGCTGAACAAGTTGGCCGAGCAGATGGAACAGAACGAGAAGGACATCGTCAACAAGAACATCACCCCGGAAACCCTGCGCCGCCAGCAGGACATCATGACCCGGCTTCTGGAACACGAAAAGGCCGAGCGCGAAAGGGAACTCGACCAGCAGCGCACCAGTAACGAGGGAAAGCCGTTGCCAGCCGCCGATCCAGCCCGTTACTTCGACTACCAGCGCCGGAAAGCACGCGAGGCGGAACTGTTACGAACAGTGCCCCCGGGATTGAAGCCGTATTATCGCGATCGGGTCAATGCCTATTTCGGTACTTTTGACCGACCCTGAACGCCATGGCCGCTTTGATCGAAGAGCTCGAATTCACCCAACGGATCGACTTCCCCGCCAAGGCCGAGAACATCGCTCTCGCAGAGAAGCTGATCGACGAGGCCTGCACGAAGAACAACGTGCACGAAAGTCACTACGGCAACATCCTGATCGCCCTGACCGAAGCGGTGAACAACGCCATCCACCATGGCAATGGACTTGATCCCGCAAAGTCCGTCACGGTGGGCTACGTGGTCAAGGGCGACCGGATCATTTTCATGGTCCAGGACCAAGGACCGGGCTTCGACCACGACCATCTGCCCGACCCCACCGATCCTCAGAACATCGAAAAGCCGCACGGCCGCGGGGTCTTCCTCATGCGGGCACTCGCCGACAGTGTGGAATTCAGCGACCACGGCGCCACGGTGGCCATGGCCTTCAGCCTTCAGCCGGTAACCGAATAATGGCCACCTCGGGCACCATCGAGTTCATCGTTCAAGACGTTCCCGATGCATTCCGTGAACGCACCCGTTCGCGTAAATGGCTCTATCGGGTGGCCCAGGACCACGGCACACGCATCGATCGCGTGAATTTCGTGCTCATGTCGGATAAGGATCTCTTGTACTACAACGAGACCTTCCTTCACCACGACGACCTCACCGACGTGATCACCTTCCCAGTGGAAAGCAACAACGGTGTGGCAGGTGACATCCTCATCAGCTACGACCGGATCAAGGAGAACGCCGCCACCTATGGCGCGTCAGCCCAACATGAGCTGCGGCGCGTGATGGTCCATGGGCTCTTGCACCTGCTTGGACATAAGGACAAGACCAAGGTGCAACGAGAGACCATGCGCCAACTGGAAGAGAAGTTCCTCGCGCGCTTCCCGAAGGCCTGAAAATGAGCGGGGCCGACTTTCAATAAGCCGGCCCCAATGTCGATCGACTAACGAGGGATCATTTCGTCGCGGGCTCCTTCGCCGCGCCGAGCTTGTCTTTCATTCCGTTCAGTTGTGCAGTGCTGGAGGTGATCACCTCCCTCGCCTTGGCGAAAACTCCTTCGCTCTCCTCAGGAGTGGCCTTGTTCACCAGGGTCAACTGCTCCATCAGCGAAACCTTGATGGTCTTCAGGGCATTCGCGGAACTCATGTGCTGCTCCTGCTCTGGACCGCTCGTGCTTGATGCCATGTCCACGGCACGTTTGATCAACCCTTCGGCCATGCCAAGGCTGTTCTTAAGCTCACCGGACAGCTCGCGTTTCTGCTGAGTGAGCACGTCGGTGGCCGGAGCAACGGCTGTCGTGCCTGTGGCTTTGGTTGTCGGGGTCTGTGCAACGGCCGCCGTGCTGGCGAAC